>Ga0080006_1146740_pt1 | contig 214084 bp, 196 predicted proteins | sample RS3BMetagenome_FD_69209 | JGI IMG/M metagenome (GOLD analysis project Ga0080006, IMG submission 69209) | Ferric oxide microbial mat and aquatic microbial communities from Rainbow Spring, Yellowstone National Park, USA - RS3B (SPADES... ...
CTTGACTTTGTGTTTCGTATAATGTACGGTTGTTTCATATAGTAAACACGAACAGAGGAGTACGAGCAATGGAGTTGAGAAGTGTGCTGGATACGCAGCACCTGGCGCAGTTGGTGAAAAGCAAGCGTGGGGAGCGTAGCTTGCGCGACATCGCACAGGAGATTGGCGAGATCAGTCCGGCTACATTGTCGCGCATTGAAAATGGTAAGATGTTGGATGTGGAGACGTTTTTACGGCTATGTGATTGGCTTCAGATCGCGCCGCAGCAATTTATCCGCGAGATGCCATCTACTTTGCTGGGAAGCTATGCGCTCAGATATCATGTGCGTGGAGGCCAGCCACTTGAAGGCTCAGTGGTCGTGCAGGGGTCAAAAAACGCAGCCTTGCCGATTATCGCCGCCTCATTGTTGGCCACGAAGGGCCAGACTATACTGCATAATGTGCCACTCATCAGGGATGTCTTTGCCGCCATTGAACTGGCCCGCACGCTTGGTGCGCGGGTGACGCTGCATGAGGAAGATCAAGTGCTGGTCATTGATGCATCAACGCTTACCTCAAGTGTGCTACCGGTACAATTGACCAGTTTATTTCGTGGCTCTGTATTGTTCCTGGCACCCGTGCTGGCGAGAACGGGTCAGGTCTCGATTGAAAGCGTTGGGGGCGACAAATTGGGCAGGCGCGGCCTGGACTTCCATTATCGCGGCTTCGCACGTCTCGGTGCAGAGGTAACGGGCGATGCAGAGCATATCTCGATGCGTATGGGCAAATATCACGGAGCCTATCTCTACCTGGATACGCCGAGCCATACCGGCACAGAGAATCTCATGATGGCAGCGTGTCTGGCAAAAGGCACAACATTCATCGAAAATGCCTCTGTGGAGCCTGAAATTGCCGACGTAGCACGTTTTCTCACGCTGATGGGTGCGAAGATCGATGGGGTGAATACCGGCCTGCTGACCATTGAGGGCGTTGATGAGCTTTCGGCAGTAGAGTATACGATTATGCCGGATCGCCTGGATGCCGGTACCTTTGCCATCGCTGCCGCTGCGACACAGGGGGATATCATGCTGGTCGGGGCCTCGTTACGTCATCTGGGCGTAGTGCGTGCTAAATTAGAGCAGATGGGGGTCGAGGTCGTTGAAGATGGTCCGGTTGTGCGTGTCCATCGTCGCCAGGAAACGCTACGACCAATCAATATTGTCACGTGGCCCTATCCGGGTTATCCTACCGACCTGCAACCCCAGCTCATGACGCTGGCTTGCCTGGCTTCGGGCCTTTCGTATATCCGTGAAACACTCTACGAATCGCGTTTCGGCACTGCACAGGAACTGATGAAAATGGGAGCTGAGATCAAAACCGAGGGCGACCTGGCGGTTGTTTCCGGCCCGACACACTTTAATGGCGCTGAAGTGATCGCGCATGACATTAGAGCGGGCATGGCGTTGCTGATCGCTGGTGCGGTGGCCGAAGGTGAAACGACGATTGAGAAGGCGGTGATGATTGAGCGTGGATGCAGTTCAGTTGTACGCCGCTTCTCGCAACTGGGCCTATCCATTGTTGAGGAACGTGTCCCGATGCCACAACTGTCGCGTAGTTAGTATCCGCCGATTGTGCAAGGAGATTTTTATGTCCGACGATGGAACTACCGATGACGTTCAAAAGTGCACCGTAGTGACGGAGCGGCGAGGAACCACACTGATTGTCACGATCAACCGACCGGAGGTAAGGAATGCTCTTGATGGGCCAACTGCGATGGCATTGGCGCAAGCATTCCGTGCCTTTGATAGCGATGATACGCTGGCGGTCGCTGTTCTGTGTGGGAGCGGAGGGACATTCTGTTCTGGCTTCGACCTGAAAGCAATTGCCGATGGCACACGGATGGTCCAGGTGAGTGAAGATGGGGATGGGCCGCTGGGCGTCACGCGCATGCAGCTCTCCAAGCCGGTCATTGCTGCCGTCGAGGGTTACGCGGTCGCGGGAGGACTCGAAGTTGCGCTCTGGTGTGATCTGCGTGTGGCGGCAGAGAATGCTGTCTTCGGCGTGTTCAATCGTCGCTGGGGCGTGCCACTGGTCGATGGGGGCACGATTCGTTTGCCGCGCCTCATTGGGCAAAGCCGCGCTCTTGACTTGATTCTCACCGGTCGCGGCGTGTCTGGACAGGAAGCGTTGACGATGGGCCTTGTCAATCGCCTCACGTCTCCTGGAGAGGCGTTGCCTGTGGCGCTGGCCCTCGCCGACGATCTTGCTCGCTTCCCTCAACACGGTCTGCGCTCTGATCGGCTAGCAGTATATGAGCAGTGGTCGCTTTCATGGTCGGATGCGTTTGCCAACGAGGCGCGTCGTGGTCTGGAAGTGTTGCGTTCGGGAGAGTCGGTAGAGGGAGCGCGACGTTTTGTTTCCGGTCATGGGCGTCACGGTAGCATGAGCGACCTCTAGGGTTAACTAACCTGCCCTGCTACGTGACCGATAGCTAACTCTTCCTATAGCACTACGGCCTTACGGGACTCTGCTACTGAGATACGTTGATACACAATGATGCTTTGTGAAATCGACCAATCTCACACACGGCTATCTATATCCGCCACATGGGTAGCCGTGTGGTTGTAGCATATCTGTGAGGTGAATGTTCATGCTAGGAAATCTTCGTCCACTGTTGTGGTCTTCGCTGCTTTTGTGTGCGTTGTTGCTCTCTTCCTGCGGTATACAAAGGATAGGCACAATTCCGCGTGGTACACCTGATACCGGGGATGGGACACCGGCTGTTTTACCGTCGCCCACGATTACTGTACCCGTCGCCAGTGTCAGTGTCCTCGGCTCAACCTACGCTTTTGTGCGCAATAATCAACTCTGGGTTGCGTTGAATAGGGCAGTGCCGCGTCAGCTAACGAATTTTAATTATAGCAATCAGCCGCAGGTTTTCTGGCATCAGCCGTTGTGGTCGCCGGGCGATCATTTTCTGGCCTTTATTTCTGATGCAGTACCGATGGGAATCGGTGGTGGCGGTTGTCCTGCGCCGGATTATAGCGCCAATGGTGTACTATATGTAGTAAACTTGCAAAGCGGGCAGGCGACACAGATTACACTGCCTGCTGTGAAAAAAGATGTGCAACTGAGCGGTGTCCTGCTGACCGATTACTGGCAGTATGCATTCTGGGAGGATGCAACTCATCTACTGGCATGGTATAATGGTGTGCCGGGGAAGGTGAGCAGTGCGGCAGGTCTCTACCGCTTTGATGTTGCGACCCAAACGTTGACGCAGATTCTACCCTTATCCAGCCTGGATGTCGCAACGCTCTTCGAGCCACAGCCCAATATGCCGCTCTTGCTCTCGTTACGTTATAGCAACGAGCAACTTTTCTATCAGGTCGTCGTACATCCCTTTGGGCAGCAGAGTCAATTCTTGATTTATCGCCGTTCGTTGCAGCAGTCACAGGCGGTGAATAGCAAGGTGTTGCAGATTGGGAGCGAGGCATGGTGTGCGAGTGCGCAAGGTGCAGGTTTTGTGCGGCCCGGCTGGGATGTGTCGCCGAACGGAGAGCAAATCGTGTCACAGACGATTGTGACTGCGAGTAGCAATGGCTCTGCTGTGGGAGCGGTACAGGTCTTGAATATGCAAGATGGCGTAACAACGCCGCTCTTTAGCCCGGCTCCGACAAGTTTCTTGAGCCGGGACCTTCAACTGACCTGGGGGCCGGACAGCCAGACGGTGATCGCCTCTGTCCCCCATACAACCGGCCAGGTTGAAGGACAAGGACTGTATAGCGCGACGCTGGCCGATCCGCAAACGATGCAGCAGTATATGCCGACGGTGATAGGGCAAGTCTGCTGGCGCGCTGATGGCAAAGCGTTTGCGTTACAGGATGGAGATGCATTGGACACCGGTACGCCGTTCAGCATCTATGTCTTTGTTGCGGGAGAGACACAGGGGCGCGTATTGTTGAAGAATGCGCGAGAATTTGCTTGGGGATGAAAAGAAATGCAGTATGCACTCTGGACGATTGTGAGCTTACTGGCCTATGCAGGTGGCCTGGTGATCTTATTGCAAGTAACACCGAGGCTCTGTTTTCGCTCGTTTGACGAGGGAGTATTTATGGGGCTGGCGGCTGTCGCGGTCATAGGAGCGCTGCTGGCCTTTGGTTCGTTTGTCGTGACATACAGCATTTTTAGCGGTGACTTGCAAGTGAAAATTGTCAACTTCCTGATGCTGGTAGGCATTCTGCTAGTAGCGATTCGGCTCTCGATGCGCAGTTTTCGTCCACGTGTTCTGACCGGCATGATTGAGGTGTCACGTATCATGGTAGGCAGTTATGGTATTTTGCTCGTTCTTGCCGCATTGTATTGTATTGTTCAGTTATTCCGTTAGCATGACAACTCCTTGAGGCAAGAAAAGCGTTGTTGGCGCGGAGTAGAGGCAAATTATGATTGTACGAGATGTAATGACAACAAAGTTGACGACGGTAGAACCGAATGATACGCTGGGGCACGCTGCGAACATATTCAGGCAGTATCAATTTCATCATTTGCCGGTCGTGCGTACCCTGTATCTTCCGCCGCCACCAGAGACGCCCCATGCTCCAAAAAGGACGAAGCTGTTATTGGAAGGCATGCTGACGGCCCAGGACATCGATGTCGCGGCGGGTACTGCCAGGCAGGGGTCTTCCAGCGAGATGCTGGGGCGACCCTGGCAGGAGCGGCATGTCTCAGAGGTAATGCATCGTGCGTTGATTCGCGTCTCACCGACCACCAGTGTCGCGGCGGCAGCGCAGATTATGGTTGAGCGCGGGTTAAACTATCTGCCTGTAGTAGAGTATGAGGAGAGCGAGCAGGAAACCAGAACGATTCTGGTAGGTCTGATTACGCGCAGTGATCTACTGATGGCTCTGGCCCGCGCACTTGGCGCGTTTGAGCCGGGGATGCAGTTGGAAATTGCGCTGCCGCCGGGCGATATGAAGCCTCTGGCAGAAACGCTCTGTTTCGTATCAGAGTTGCATACTCCCATTCGTAGTCTCATTGTGGCACCGGTTGACAGTACAGGGTCACAAAATGCTGTTTTGCGCCTTGGTACTATTAATCCGGCTCCGCTTCTTGCCCGCTTGAAAGAAGCAGGTATCCACTATTCGTTTGCAACGCCACTGGTGGAGGATGATAGCCATGCCTGATCAAATCTTATCGCGTGCGCGGCTCGTCTTTGATCCCGAAGAACTGAAGTATGATTTTGGCGCGCATCATCCCATGCAGCCGAGCCGGATTGTGGCTTTGTTCGATCTGCTCGAAAAGAGCGGCCTGTGGCAGCGTGAGCAAGAGCGGACGCGCCTCGCGCCTCGTCTGGCCACTGTCGAAGAACTGCGTTTGGTTCATACTGCTGATTATATTGATGCTGTGCAGCGCCTCAGCGTGCCGGAGGAGGAGATTCTCGATGACGGTGAGCGCAAGGTACGTGGCCAACTGGCGATGCAATATGGTTTCAGTGATGGTGATACGCCACCATTGCCCGGTATGCACGAGGTTTCGGCGCGTATTACCGGTGGTACGCTAATCGCGCTGTGTGCGGTAATGGGCTTGCCGGAGGGAGGCGAATTTGCCTCTGAGGAAGAGCGTCCTTTACATGTGTTCCATCCCAGTGGTGGTCTGCACCATGCCTGGGCCGAGCGCGCCTCTGGTTTTTGCGTCTACAACGATGCAGCGGTAGCCATCGCGCGCGTCTTGCAGGCCAGCGAGGCGAAAGTCCTCTATATTGATTTTGACGCGCATCATGGTGATGGGGTGCAGCGCGCTTTCTATGATGAGCCGCGTGTGATGACGATTTCCATTCACGAAACCGGACGCTATCTCTTTCCCGGCACAGGTGATGTGCTGGAACTGGGCAAAGGGCCGGGGCGCGGCTACTCGGTCAACCTGCCGCTGGAGCCGTTTACAGAGGACGACTCGTATATCGCGTGTATCGATTCTCTGCTCTCGCCGCTCGTGGCATCTTTCGCGCCCGATGTGATTGTCTCGCAGCATGGTTGTGATACGCATGCGTGGGACCCGCTCACGCACCTGAGCCTGACCATGCGCGGCATTCAGGCGCAGATAAAAGCTGCTCACAAGCTTGCGCATGAATATTGTAACGGACGCTGGGTCGCGCTTGGTGGTGGTGGCTATGATCTCTATCGTGTTGTGCCACGCGCCTGGAGTGTACTCTGGGCCGAGATGTCCGAGCAAGAGGTGCCTGAGAAGTTACCGGAGGAGTGGGTAGCGCGCTGGAAGCCGGCCTGGGAGGCGATTGAGGCCGAGGAGCAGATGGAGCAAGAGGTGATGGGCAAGGAGCCATCACCATCAATCTTCCCGACGACCTTTATGGATTCGCCCGCCGATTTTCCGCCCATGCCGCGTCGCTGGCAGATCAGTAACACCAATCGGCACACGGTAGCGTTGCTGCGCCATCTCCTGCTCTCACCTTCTATGCGCCAGGCGTTCCCCTCACAGCGTCATCGTTCGCCGATGGCAGGTCTTTTCGATCTGCTGCACATGAATCGCACTGACACGCCGTCACGCAGCAAAACGTTGGAGACGCCGAAAGGGTTGGTGCTACTGCGTGATTTCTGCCCACCTTCGCTGGTCGAGCGCCTGCGCCCTGATGAGGGATTGAAAGCCTTCGCGCGCCTGCCTGAGCGCGAGCATCAACTCCTGCTCAATATTGCCAGAAGTGCCGATTGCGCTTTAACACTGGCCCATACGCCGTCGGGAGTAATCGTTGGTCAGGTCACGATTGCACCCGCCGACGAGTGGTGGGACGGCATCGAGAACGTGTATGAGGTAGCCATTGAGGTCAGCACAAACTGGCGCGGCGTAGGGATCGCTCATCGCATGCTAGAATTCGCGCTTGAACTGGACGCACTGGAGGACATGATACTCTTTGCGATGGGCCTCTCGTGGCACTGGGACATGGAGGGCCTGGGCATCTCACCCTACCGCTACCGCCAATTGATTACCCACCTCTTTGCTACGCAAGGCTTTACTGAGTATACAACAACGGAACCAAATGTCAGCATGGAGCCTGCGAATGTCTTCCTGGCGCGTATCGGCAAGCGCGTCGATGAACGTACCGTCAATCGCTTCATGAACCGCATGCTCAGTTCGTCAAGTATGTTACGCATGTAGGGGGGTATCAAAAGGGCTAACGGCAAAAAGTCCTTGTGATCTATTCCTGCCCCTAGAGCAGGAATAGATCACAAGGACTTTTTGTGTATTGACAGATTAGCACAGCTTATGCTATATAAAGGATGAACAAGCTGGATATATCCTCCCTTTGGGGGGAAAAGTTAATAGGCATTTGTTCATGCTAACTTGTTTTGAGAAATGCATTCCTGTTTGTTCTATCGCATCAGCCTCTTTGCTTGCGACAAGTGCCAGTATAGTGTTGTACAGGAAGGTATTTTTTATGCATGGGAACCTCATATCCTGCCCACCTGTTGGCTTCCACTCCATACAAAAAAGTGATGAGAACAGATCGATCCTAATTGATGGGAAGATGATGATAAAATTCACCCGCACTGAGTATGCCTTGATCTTGCTGTTCCTGGAAGGCAAGGTTGTAGAGGATGCCATCTCGATAGAGAAAGTACTTGGCTATGAGGTGGGTCAACATAGCCGCGAGAAGCTTGATAAGCATATAGATCAAAGGAGTGATTCACAGGGGGTATAATGAGATCAAGAAGTAGAGTAATGAAGGGCATTGTTTGCTTTGTATCACAGATGTACTGTAAACTGTTACGTATGATAGCTATCTGTTTACTTTTAGCATCTTGTAGTACTTCTATTCCTGTTTCAACAACTGTTGCATGTGGAACAATTACTAATCCCGGTAATGAAGGTACAGGAGCAGCGGAACAAGTTGGGAAGTGCTTCGCACTGGCTTATCAACATTGCCAGCCTGCTTCGCTAACATATGTTGACCCAAGCGGGATCACAAGTACTTTTACACTTAAACCTCAAACTTCACATTGCGCTATTAGCGAGACGGTAAAAACAACAAAGAACGCAAAAAAAGCCTCTACCTTTGCGTGCGCGCAAATGCAGGCATTTCGTGGCGGGATTGGAGCTTTGATTTTCTTAGGGTGCCTTAATGGCGGAACTATTACGATCCCTGTTAATGAAGCTGTGCAGTAAAATAGTCTCATATGCCCTCACGAATGCTACTACCAGAGCATTTCATTCTTCGGTCTATCTTTAAAACAGGGATAGGCCGAAGAGCGAAATACCTCGATGTGGCGAATTTTTGGGATGGGCGGCGAAAAAACGCAACATCTCACTGGAGGCATCAGGCCCTCTGATATCAGTATATGAGCCGCCTGAGTTGCCACCGACCCAGGCATGACCTGCCTGATGCACAATCCATTTCTCTACTATTGCCTGTCCGCGCGTATCATAATAGAAAGTGCGTGTGTAGCTATATCCACCAGCTTGCCCTTCAATACTCTGGTAGTTCCGTCCCTGTTTTGTTTCTGATCTCCGTGCTGAAGCCTCATGCCATTGTTCTGCCAGCCGGTCTGCATTGATGGGAGCAACGGTAGTATCGGCATCACCATGAAAGATAATCAAGGGTATAGGTTCAGCGATGGCCCTGTTATAGCGCTCAGCACCCTTTCTCATCGCGCTGAAAGCGGAATGCAGGTTATGCGCTGCACCGTAGGGAAGACCCGAATGTACTCCTACTGCGGCGTAAAGGTCTGGATAGGTTGCGGCCACAATGGCGGCCATAGCTCCGCCCGCCGACAGCCCGGCGATATAGACTTGTCGATCATCAATATTGTAATTACTCATGATTTGCCGCGTAATCTCGGCAATTAACAATGGTTCCCCTCTATCTCTTTGTTGATCAGAAGTCTGGAACCAGCGCCAGCATTTTGAGCCGTTGGCGGAAACTACCTGTTCGGGATAGGCCACCAGGAACATGTGTCGATCCGCGAGCGTGTTCATCTGTGTGCCTGTGGCAAAGTCAAGCGCTGACTGGGTACAGCCATGCAGCATTACGACTAAAGGAACTTTTTCTTCTGTGTAGCCACGAGGAAGGTAGAGTTTGTAAGGACGGCGGCCATACGCATTGCTGTAGGTCTGCGCGAGCCATTGCCCCTCGGTTGCCGGTGTGGGTGACTTGCCGCGAAAAGGGGTGGGGCGTTTGGCGAGCAATTGCTGTAGATGGTGAAACAATGAGTCTGTGGTTCCATCTGCTTGTTCACCGGCTTTTTTGTTGTTAAGTACGCGCTGAAGCAGTGCTGTGGCTTCAGTGAGTTGGCCCGCTTGCGTGAGTCGCATCACTTCCTTCATTATGTCCTGGGGATCATTCATCGTCAGGTGTTGCCTTTCTTTTGCCATTTAGCGAATATGCCCTGCCAATGCTAATCTTACAGCAGGACTGACCCGTAGCGCGCCAAGTGCCTCAATGGTAACAGGATGATAACGCATCTGTCAAGAATATAGACAGGTTCTTACGACTTTCTAGCAAACCACCCCTATGTATTTTCCCAGCTCTGTAAAATATATGCTCAAAAAAGCAATCCACTCAGGCGATGCTGTCGTAGTACTAGGTGAGAAGCAACTGAACGATGCTCTTACATGAAAATACATACTATAGATATGTTGCTTCCCAGACTTTGTAAATTCCCTTATATACCTTCCTGCTTTAGGATTGAGAGAAGGGAAGTACGTCAACATGACGTCTGTATGTACTTTTATGTGTAGTACACAGAAAGGATGGTTTCTATTATGTCAAATCAGAAGTTGGCCAGCGATAATCTGGTGGCGGCTATTGAGAGTCGCCGTTCGCGCCGTTCGTTACTCAAGGGTGCTGTTGTGAGCGCGGCGGGAGCGACCGGTGTTGCTGCGGTTGCTAGCGCAATCATCCCTGCCGGTAGTGCCTTTGCTGCCACGACCCAGTCGAGTTGTGTCACACCTATTCCACAAATTCTGACCATTGGTCGCACGGCAGAGCGTCTGGCTGTTACCTTCTATTCACATGGACTGAAGTATGCTGACAAGCTCGGCCTGAGTTGGGACGCCCAGGTTTTGTTGAAGGCCGCTATGATTGAGGAGCAGATTCACGAGAACTTCTTTGCCAGCGCCGGGGGTCAGGTGCTGACCAGCACCTTTAGCTTCCCCAATGGCGAAGAAACTTTCCGCGATCTCTCGAAGTTTATTGCCACCCAGCAACAGCTTGAAGGTGTCTTTGACTCTGCCTTCCTGGCCGCAATCAAGGAGTTTGGTGAGCAAGGACGACCGGACCTCTCACAGATCGCGGGGCAGATTGCTACTATCGAGGCAGAGCATCGCGCGCTTGGGCGTCTCATCGGGGGTCTTTCTCCGGCGGACAACTGGGCCTTCTCGCCCGTGCTGCTTGGTTCTGTGGGCGATGCGCCTGCTGTTGTGAAACAGGCCGGTTATCTCAGCCCGACGCAAGGTAATAGCTTCACGTATCATCCAGTGAGTACCAGCGATTCCGGGGTTATCTACCGCTCGCCATTTGCTGTTCAATCATGTTAATCTAGCTGTCTGGAGCGACGCGAATATATGCCTGAAGAAGCGTACTAACGTTTCTTCAGGCGTGTTTATGCTGCTCTCGAATGGAAGGCGGTAAAGCATGGATAATTCAGAGACATTCACTGCTGGTCGGCAGGTTGGTATCTATCAGATAGTGGCACGCCTGGGCGAAGATATGTTCAGCGAGATTTATCTGGCGCATCTCCTATCTCTGCCGGAGCAGCGGGTGGTACTCAAGCTAGGTAGTTCTGTGCAATATGATATCCCTGGGCAACGTGAGGCTTTGTTGCGCGAGGCGCATTTCCTGGCACAATGTAGACACCCGCATATTATTCCTTTGCTGGATGTAGGGGAGGAAGATGGCCACCCATATCTGGTAATGGCTTATGCCACCAATGGCTCGCTACGGCAACAGATGAATGCCAATGCGCCTGTTTGCCTGCCCTTAACAGAGGCGCTGATGCTGCTCCAGCAGGTTGGTGAGGCCGTAGCATATCTTCATGCGCACCATATCATTCATTGCGACCTCAAGCCGGAGAATATTTTGCTGAACCAGCAGGGTGCCATCTGGCTGGCCGATCTAGGTCTTGCTCGCCTGGTAACGGCTGAGCGAGGCGATAGGGAGGAGAAGCATCCGGTGGGTTCACTACACTATATGGCCCCGGAGGTCTTTCAGGGTGTTGTGAGTGAGGCCAGCGATCAATATGCCCTGGGGTGTATTGCATATGAACTATTGACGGGCCAGCGTCCCTTGACCGGTTTAAGTATTCGTGAGATCATAAGGCGGCATATGCAAGAGATGCCGATAGCTCCCTCATCGCTGAGGTCGGCATTACCGGCGTCTATCGATCAAGTAATTTTGCGTGCATTGGCGAAACAGCCGGAGGCGCGTTATCCTGATGTCGAGGCTTTCCTGGCGGCGCTGTGCGCCTCATGTTGGGAAGTGACGATAGGTATGGTCGAAAAGCCATCCAATGAACCGATTCCGTCGTAGTATGGAATGTAAGAGATAGGAGTATGCGTTGCTATGCGCCCACCGTGGCTGAACCACGAATCAACCTGCCCTATCTCGGCACGCCCATGTTCACCGGTCGTGTTAAGGCTCTCCTAAGCAATTCCTCGATTTATTAATGATAGCCCCGCGTTTTTGTATCATTCAGAATATTCTCGTTCGTATTAGAGGTAACATGGCAGCCTCTCGCAACCTTCAGTCTCGCCTCAAGGCACCTCTTGCCTTAAAATATGATAAGAGATAGATTAGAGATAGATAAGTAATCGAATTATTATCTTCTTAAGGAAAGATAACCACGGCTTTAATATACTTTAGTTTACGCTTAGAGTGGTTTATAGCTAAGTTAATAGCGGCCAAAAATACTTGAAATTTGTTGTTGAAAGCGGTACGCTATGGAAGATGAAAATACGAAAGCGAGGTTGCGAGAATATGCAATTAAGAGAAAGAACCAGAACGTCATCTCCTGAACTGACTGATGGTTTTCTTGTGAAACAAACATTGGCCGGTGATCAGAGTGCCTTTGAAATGCTGGTGCGCCGTTATCATGTGCCACTTTTCAATTTTATATGTCATTGTTTAGGCGACTATGATCAGGCATGTGATGTATCGCAGCAGGTGTTTCTGCAATTGTATATTTCCATGCCAACTTTACGCACGGGCGAACCCCTGAAGGCATGGTTATTCCAGGTGGCACGTAACCGCTGTTTAGATGAGTTGCGTCGGAAGCGTGCTATTCATTTTTCTGAGCTGGAAGCCTCGAATGAAGATGATGATCTATCACCGTTGGCGATCATGCCTGATAGCAGTCCACTCCCTGATGAGATTGCTGAGCATCATGACCTACAGTCATCCTTGCGGCACGCTATTCAGAATCTGCCTCCCAAGTTCCGTTCGGTGGTGCTGTTGCGCTATGCCGGTCAACTCAGCTTCTCGGAAATTGGGCATACCCTGAATATGCCAGAGGCGACGGCCAAGACCTACTTCCAGCGCGCTCGCCCGCTGCTACGTGCAGCGTTGGCAGCGCAGCGCCAACCGGCACCTGCGGTATGAGCATTCGGGTAGAACAAGGCTCTGGAAAGTGAAACTTCCCTCTAGTGTTATTCGTATTCTGTAGAAGAGATAGCGCGAGTAACATTAGAGGGAGTTGGTATGAAATATCCGCTATATCTTCTTCTGGCTGAAGTGGCTAAAGACCCTGTGGTTGATGATGAGATTGATGAGCTATTTAGGCAATTGGAAGTGATCGAACCTCCTGAAACGTTGGTTAATGATATTCTCGCTTCTGCCGCCCGTCTAGCCCGGCAGTCATGTCTGGCGTCTCCCCTCTTGCAGGATATGGATGGTCTGGTGGTGTGTCATGATATGCGCAATCCGTCATAATGGGTTGCACGGTTGTCTTGTCTATCTCAGGCGAAATCCGTTTATCTTCCGTTCGGATTGGACGGATGCATATGATGCATATACATAAAACGGCATCATGAACTCCGGCGGTTCGTGATGCCGTTTTATAGTTATTCTTGCTTGTGATGCGCCTGGACGCTCACAGAGGCATGTACAGCACTTGTTGGCGACCCCACCGGGAAATAAGGCCGCTGGTGGGCCTTGCTATCAGGAAGCAATCTGGTCGCTGAGCCGTCCGTGTGCGACGAGCCAGCGCACAAATTCAAGACGGCGATGGTCTGCGAGAGCTTGCTGCTTTTCCCTCTCGTTATAGTCCTTACGAAGCCTGCTCAATAGATTCATCTCACGCTCGTCAAATCCACCTTTGCGTAGAATTTCACGATCTTCTCTGCGGTCCATATGAACCTCCTTTCGGGCTGTTTAAGAACTAATGGGATGCCACCATTAACAGGCGTTGTATATGCTTGAGTAAGGTAGACATAGAATACGGTTTTGGCAGGTGATCCAGCGTGAGTCTTGATTCTCCACTGCCGCGTGTAATCCTGCGTGCTTCAGGAGTTGCGCTGGTAGTGAAGAGTACAGGCACATTCGTATAGGTGCGCAACGTGTGTAACACGTCTAGCCCATTTAGCGTGCCGGTTAGTTCAAGGTCAAGCACAACCAGATCGGGGGCGAAGGAGTGCATTCTGGCCAGCGCCAGGTCTCCGCTTTCTACGATAACGACGGTATAGCCATGAGCGGTAAGTACCTCGGCCTCCAGCGCAGCGAGCGAAGTATCATCCTCGACGAGGAGAATGCGTTGTCGTGTATGTGACCGTTCTGTCGCTATTCCCGCCGAGGGGACATGATGTTGCATATAGTGCTGTTGAGACCTGTTCTGTGCGCTCATGTCGCCGCTACCCGGCAAGATGTTCGCTGCATCATTATCTTGCATGACTGGTGTTCTGCTCTCCTGTCTTGAGAGTTGACGTGCGATTTTCAGCCGGTGCGGCTAGAGTAGCGCCTATCACTATTGATTATCTTCGCTATCTCTATCTGAAGCATACCCTATCCATAGTGAGAATAACGTGAAGATTTGTTCATGGATGTGAAAATTGTGTGAAGACGCCGCAAACTTTTTAAAGTTCCTCGGCGTCAGCCGGTGGTACCAGGTAGCCTACACCGGGTTCATTGAGCAGGAAACGTGGTTGGGCCGGGTCCGGTTCTAATTTGCGGCGCAGATGGCGAACGAAGGTGCGCAGATAGGTGTTTTCGCCGCTATAGTCTGGCCCCCAGACGCGCTGGAGTAACTCACGGTGTGTGAGAACCTTACCGGCATTGCGAGTTAGCTCGCAGAGCAGATCATACTCGGTCGGCGTCAGATGAACTTCGTGGCCCCCGCTGCGTACCTGTCGGTGCGCGAAGTCAACGACCAGCCCGTTCTCGCCGCCACAGCGATAGAACGGTCGCTGTCCGTCGCCACTTCCGATACTATTGCGCAGGCGCATAGCCTCCTCGGTGCGGCGCAGCGCCACCCGCACGCGCGCGAGTAACTCGTTCAGGCTAAACGGTTTTGTCAGATAGTCGTCGGCACCTAGATCCAATGCTTTGATCTTGATAGGTTCTTCGTCGTGGGCTGAGAGAACGATAACCGGTGCATTGCTCCATTCTCGCAGACGCCGCAAGAAGGTCAGGCCATCGAGTGAAGGAAGCGCCAGGTCGAGCAGAACGAGCTGGGGCTGAAAGAGCGCTGCTATATCGATGGCCTGAGCGCCATCACGCACCGCTTGCACCTGAAAGCCTCGCGCCTTCAATTGAGCAAGGAGAAAATTGCGCATCTGTGGATCGTCCTCAACGCATAGGATGCGCACCTTTTTATCGCTGGTAGACATTACCGCCATCTCCTCCTGAATACCATCACTCTGAAAACCATCGCTGCGTATTGCCGCTAAACCATCGCGGCCTGATCGGTAGAGTCCTGTTCGGTCTGCTCTCCATACACAGGCAAAGTGAATGAAAAACTGGCCCCTTGCCCAGGACTGCTGGTGAGTTGTAACGTGCTGCCATGTGCCTCAATGATACCACGACTGATATACAAACCCAGCCCTGTGGCCGGACTCCACCGTTCAGAACCTTTGCGGCGCTCGGTGGCCTCCGGTTGACCGGGGCGTTTCGCGTCCGGGCGGCGCGTGGCCGCGAAGGTGCTAAAACGGGTGAATAGGCTGGATTGTTGTTCCGGTGTCAAGCCAGGGCCATGATCGGTGACCCGCAATGTAACGGCTACTGTTTGTGGTCTGCGGGCCTGGAGCGCGATCACTGGCTCCGCCTCCAGGTAAACGATGTCCCCCTCCGGGGCATAGCGGAAGGCATTGCTGAGTAGGTTGGAAAGTACGCTCATGATTAGTTCGTAATCGCCCTCCACAGCCGGTAGATGTGGTGGAATGCTGATTTGCAAGCGGCGGCTGGATGTGTTAATCAGGGCTTCCAGGCGCTCTTGCAGGTCCTCGAACAATTCTGGCAACAGAATCGGCTCTCGCTCCAGGCGTAGTGCACCCGCTTCAACCCGTGAGGCATCCAAAAACTGATTGATCATGCGTACCAGCCGCTCTACCTGCTCATCTGCCGTTTGCAGAAAGTCTTGCTGCTCCTCCAATGACCATTCCAGGTCTTTTGCCAGCAAAGCGCTAAGATGGGCACGGATATTGGCGAGTGGCGTTTTGAGTTCGTGGGCCATAGTCGTGAAGAAATCTTCACGCATGCGCTCCAGATTCTTAATCGTAGTAATATCGTGCAGGACGAGAACCGCGCTGGTGATTGTGCCATCACGATCACGTAAGGGGGCGGCATTCGCCAGCAGGTAGATATTTTGACCATCTTTAATGGGAATACGGAGTTCTGCCTCTGTGGCTTCGCCTCGGCTCAGTGCGCGGTGCAGAGGACGTTCCTCATAGGGCACGAAAGCGCCTGCGGGGCCGTAAGTTGTAACCGGGCTGAGCAATTCTTGTGCGTTCAGGCCGAGAGCCTGTTTGGCGGCTGCTTCGGGGTCATCCGCCGGTTCCAGGGCAAGGCCCATGAGCTGTAAAATCTGTATGCCCCGTGTGTTGATCAACGTGATAGTATTATTCGGAGCTGTTACCTGCATGACGCCGGATGGCAGTCGTTCGAGCAGGATTTCCAGTTGCTTCTGCTGCATCTCTTGCACCTGTTTGGCGACCTCCAAAGCGCGATTGCGCTGGGCCAGTTCGGCAGTGCGTGCGATGACTTCGGCTTCGATGCGTTCGCGGGCCGCAACCTCTTCGGTGACATCGTGATAAAGCACGATGAAGGCAAAGGTATCGCCCAGTTCGTCGCGTACAGGGGTATAAGAACAACGCATTGTGTAGGTTTGCCCGTTGGCGGCAAGCATCTTAAATTCGTCCACGCGCCCTTGACGAGCACGCGCCTCCAGGACTGTGATGGCATCAGGTGTATCCAGCGCCATAATCTCTTGCGGGAACATCATTGGGGTTTGGGCCATGACCTCCTGCAAGGAGCGTAAAGCTGTATCATCAGGCCAGCCGAAGAGTTGACGTGCGGCTGGATTGGCATCCGCGATGCGCCAGCGGGGGTCAAAAATGACCACACCATCGGGTAGGGCCTGCATGATATTCTTGCGCTGATGTGCGTTGCGACTGGCCAGCCGCGCCCATTGTTCGATGCGTCGGAAGAGTTGAACATTCTGGATAGCCAGCCCGGCTTGCTGTGCGAATTGTTCCAGCAATTGCACCTCTTCCGTCGGGAAGCCGCGTGAACGCACGTGATACACTTCGATGGTGCCAAGAATAGTGTCGGCATGCGCCACTGTCCTGGTACGGCGATTGAAAGCCTGCACCGAACTCGCAGCGCTACTCTGCTGTGGATAGGGTTCAAAGATCGGCACACTAAGGATGGAGCCAGGGCGACGCGGGATACCGTGATCATCTACCAGGGGCAGGTGAAGTGTCGGATAGAGACCGGTATCGGTGATCATTAATGGACGTCGCTCGCGTGCCACCTGCCCCAGCAGGATATGTTCGTTGACCTCTGGATGCCAATGATAGGATTGTACATGCAATCCCTTTTGTGCAGCTATAGTGACGTGCTGTGACCCCTGAACGGTGCTCCGTGTAATCCCGTCGATATCGAATGGTCGCTCTTCAAGCGACGTTGTCGGTTGATCAAGCAGGAGAATCGCGCAACGCCGTGAGCCAACCATCTCATGGACAGCGGTCAGAATACGGTCAAGCACGTGCGGCAAGGCATAGGCACTGGCAATGGCCGATGAGATATAGCGAATAGCATTGAGATGCAGATGTGAGCGCACGGGGTCGGTAACATCTTCAATCGTGACCAGTAGCTCTGTTGTACTACCAGTATCTGTTGCCTGCGACTGCGGAAACTGCTCAATGGAGATATTCCAGTAGGTGCGCCCACGCCGTTCCAGAAAGCCCTCGAAGGGCACGTCCTGTTTGTGTATGCTTTCACCACTGCTGATGACCTGCGCAAGCAAGGGCATCAGCACCGCGTTAATGTCGGCAGGAACAACCGCGTCAATACGCCGTCCCGTGACTTGCTGCACATTCCAGGCTTCATGCAGAAGTTGTTGTAAGTAAGGATTGATATATTGTACACGAAGGTCTGGGCCTTCGATAATTGCTATACCGAGTGATAAAGAGTTAAGGATATGTTGAAATCGTGCGGTTTGTCCTGTTTCCATATGGCAATCTTCTAGCTATCTGGTGCGCACACAAACTATACGCTCAGAGAGATTACGCACACGTGTGGAAAAACGACTTTACACTTCTATTATAACTTATTCTAGCTTCCTTTGTGCTTGCCTGATTGCCATCTTCAGCGATAGGGGATGCCAGCGAGACAGGATATCTACCAGGGACACTCCTAAATAATGATAATGATACAAATTGTGTCATGGTAGGGATGCTCCTGGTAGATATCCTGTCTCGCGTTCGTCCTGATCGTTGAGACGTTTCAAGTCTATTGCCAGCCCCGCTATCATAAGATAGACCCGCTCTGCTGCCTGTGCCAGCCGCTGGTTGATGCGTCCAAGTATATCGCGGTAGACACGGCTGATAGCATATTCGGGGTGGATGCCCAGCCCAACCTCATTACTGATGATCACCAGCGTTTTTGTGGCAGGCAGTGCCGCCAGCGTTGCGAGCAGGTGATCAATCTCTTGTAATGCCTCTTTGCTATAGCGGCTGCTCAGCGCCGGGTTGGTTTCAAAATTGGTATCATGCTGTTGCCAAAGCCAGTTGCTGAGCCAGAGCGTCATACAATCGAGCAAGAGAACATCGGCCACCTCGGCGGCTTGCTGGATGGCCTGAGTCAGATTGAGAGGTTCCTCGATGGTAGGCCAGTCGGCGGGACGTGAGGCGCGATGATGGGCAATCCGCGCGCGCATATCGTCGTCGCTGGCGGTGGCAGTGGCGATAAACGCAACTCGCCGACCGCTATTGTGTCCCAATCGTTCCGCAAAGGTACTTTTGCCACTGCGCGCGCCTCCCAGAATGAGGATCAGGCGAGAGTGCGGAGAATGCAGCGGCCTGTTCTGTTCCGTATGGTTCATAGTTATCTTCTTTCTAGCTTCTCTAAAACCGGAGGATAACGAAAGCCAGCAGGCAGACGACCTCAATAATTTCCCCGATGGCCCCGTAGCTATCGCCGGTCAGGCCACCAAGCAGGCGCGCGATCCATGTACCGAGTGCCAGGGTGATACCGCTGGCCAGAATCCAGATACCGAGGCCCATGAGGCGTCCCGCCAGGGCAACGATCAGTAGCGAGATAGCAGCGGTGATGAGCAGGTGTTGCTGGGTGACGGCTTGCCGAAAGAGCGCACCGAGGCCGGTGGTACGTGCGCTGGGAAAGACATGCAGGGCCAGTATCATGCACCAGCGGGCTGTGGGCAGCGTCATCAAGAGGGCAAGGGGGAGTGCGGTATTCGATAAGCTGGCAATACAGGCGAATTTGAGTAGCAAGAGGCAGAAGGCCCCTAGCACACCGAAGCTGCCAACGTGGCTGTCGCGCATGATCTCCAGGCGACGCTCCGGTGTTGTACCTCCGAACAGACCATCGCACGAATCCATCACGCCATCGAGATGCAGCCCTCCGGTGAGAAGCACCTCGATAATGACAACAAGAGCGGCGATGACCAGTGAAGGGGCCACGGAGGAAAGAAGGAAAATCAGCAGCCAGAGGATTAACGCGATGAGCAAGCCAATAATAGGAAAATAGATGCTGCCGACAATCACGCGCTCGCCGATAGCGTCCTTATCGAAGAGATGTTGTGTGCCGGGAAGAGGCAGAATGGATAGGAAACGGAGCGCGGCAACGAATTCTCTATATTGATCGAGCAACCACATAATTGGCTCCTTCTATGCTTCAGGTGTTATATTGCTACGACGTGGATGGGCCGGACGTTGCATATTAAGCTTGACCAGCATACCAGCAGGAAACATGTCCTGTAAAGGCTTTTCTGCCGCTGGTTGTTGCGGGGGTAGCAGATCAAGTATGCTCAAGGAGCCAGGCTCCAGGCACAGCCGCCACTGGTTATTCAGTGGCATCTGTAAGGCGCTACAGAGCAGGGCGCGTATGGGGCCACCGTGCGAAACGATGGCGATGTCTCCGGCGTTCGTTTCTGCCTGGAGCCGGGCCAGAGCCTTGCCAAGACGCTGGAGCAGATCGATCAGCGATTCTCCACTGGGGGGCGCATGATGAAGAGGGTCAATAAAGAATGGGTGTGGTGTTTGAGATTGGTCGGCGATGTCGTCATAGGTCAGCCCTTCCCATTCACCGAAGTTTAGTTCGCGCCACAGCTCAGAAACCCTCAGCGGAGTTGCATGTGCCTGTCTGGCGGCGATCAGTGTCGCGGTTTCATGAGCGCGGCTGAGATCGCTGCAATAGATGGCTTGCAACGTTACTGGCGCAAGTTGATGGGCCAACCAGCGGGCCTGCGCCCGTCCTGTGCGCGAGAGTGGCACATCGTTCCAACCGCAATACCGTTGTGTGGCGTTCCAGTTCGTTTCACCGTGCCGCACGAGCCAGAGCCGCCGGATACTGTGCGTCATATGTTTACCTGTCCTTTGTCCTTTCTTGCTAGCTCTCTCTCTACACACAAGACGGAACGATTTTCCGCAAACATAAATTCCGCTGTTTGTCGCTTGACAATGGTTTCTGTACAATGCAGAATGAAGCGGATGGCGTTAGATCGCCCACTGAAGGTACGACAGGCATTGCCCGGCCTTATCTGTAGCGCCGGGCAACCCTTGTCTTATAAGGCTGAGCAGGCTGATGGGGACTCTCTGGAAAGGTGTAGAGCATGGCAGAAGACGAACTTGAGCAAGGGCTGGATGAATTGAGCGACGAAGCACGTGCGCGCAAGCGACAGACGTTGAGCGAGGCCAGGGCGAAGCGCGCGCCCAAAAAAGGTCTGGTAATTGTCAATACCGGCAACGGTAAGGGCAAGACGACGGCGGCATTGGGTCTTTTGATGCGAGCGTGGGGCCAGAACTTGCGTGTGGTAATGTTGCAGTTTCTCAAGGCAAAGACCGGTAATTGGGGCGAGATTCGGGCAGCGCAACGCATGGGCATCGAGATTATTCCGCTCGGTCAGGGGTTTACCTGGGTGAGTGCCAATCTTGAGCAGGATCGCGCGCTGGCTCAGGCATGCTGGCAGCAGTGTTGTGAGCGGATCGAGAGTGGCCAGTATGATGTGGTGATTATGGATGAGTTAACCTATGCGCTCAAATATGGCTGGCTTGATATCACCGATGTGCTGGAGGTATTGCGCAGGCGTGATCCCATGCAGCATATCGTTATTACCGGACGTGATGCCCCGTCGGAGTTGATCGAGTTTGCCGATCTGGTGACTGAGATGCGCGAGATCAAACATCCCTATAAAACACAGGGTATTCTGGCGCAGAAGGGCATTGAGTTTTAGTATAAAAGGTATGATGGTTATATGGATGAACAGAGACGAACAATATTGATTACTGCCCATTTTGAGCCACAATGGCAACAGCGGGTACAGCAACTTGCCCCCGACTACCAGGTAGTGCTGAATACGCCTGCAAATCCGCAGGAGCTTTCCGAGGATGTATTACGGAAAGTCGAGATCATGTACGCTTTTGGCTGGAATTTGCCGGAGCCAGAACAGGTGCCACACTTGCGCTGGGTACAACTCTATTCGGCGGGGGCCAACCAGGTCATGTCGTCTCGGCTTTACCGCGAGACGGATGTCCTTTTTACAACGGCGAGTGGTGTGCATGCTGTAGCGATTGCTGAATACGTGTTGATGGTTACGCTGGCATGGTTCCATCGCTTGCCAACGCTCTTCGTATGGCAGCAGCAACACTTGTGGCCTCGTAGCGCTCAGCGTGGTCAAGAACTCAGTGTCCAGACTCTTCGCGGCAAGACTATCGGTATTGTCGGCTATGGCAGTATCGGGCGCGAGGTGGCACGCCAGGCCAAAGTATATGGAATGCGCGTGCTGGCCATGCAGCGCGGCGACGATCACCGCGATACCGGCTTTATTTTTCCAGACATTGGCGACCCGGAAGGTATTTTACCTGACCACTATTATCCTGTAGGACAGCTTCATGCCATGTTGGCCGAGTGTGATATTGTGGTTGCCAGTGTGCCATTGACCGCTGAGACACGGGCCATGTTCAACGCAGAGGCATTCAAAGCAATGAAGCCAGAGGCATTCTTCATCAATATCGCGCGCGGCGATGTAGTAGACGAGGAGGCGCTGGTGCAGGCACTCGGAGAGAAGTGGATTGCCGGAGCCGCGCTGGATGTCTTCCATCAGGAGCCGTTGCCGGAAGATAGTCCACTCTGGGAGCTTCCTAACGTCATTCTCAGTCCACATATCACAGGCGTTTTCGCGGAATATAATCAAACGGCGGCGCAGATCTTTATGGAAAATCTACAACGCTACCTCAATGGCGAGTCGCTCTATAACCTTGTCGATAGAACACGCGGTTATTAAACAGCTTTGTTGTGCAATTCTGGTTGGAAGAATTCGTTATCATAAGTCCCTTTTCTTCAGAATTGATGTTTAGACTAATTTCTCATAGAACGGCCTGTAGAGCGGGATGAGACACATTCTTGCGAAAATTGCTCCAGTGGCTTCCCAGGCCGATTCATGGAAAATTAGTCTAAACTCCAATTCAGAAGGTGGGCGCAAATATGTTTCAGATACTGAAATAGAGCCATTGCGTCGCTCTTTTTTCCCAGGTACACTGAAAAGCATGAGTATTTTTGTGTAGCGCGAACCATCATGTGTCATTTTCTTCGTTGACGGCTGCTGCGTAACAATCGTAGGTGCTGGCACGACAGTTTTCGTGTGTAGCGTGTCGTGCGTTGATAACCTGATAATGTTGTCAGGTAGGAACAAGGAGGATACTATGCAGCTTGATAAAGCCACCTTGCTGCGCCTGTACGAGACGATGGTGACTATCCGCATGTTCGAGGATAGAGTCAAGGAAGAGTTTGCGAAGGGACGCATTCCCGGCTTTGTCCACCTCTATGCGGGCGAGGAAGCGGTTGCAACTGGCGTCTGCGCCAATCTCAAGGATGGCGATACCATTACCAGCACGCATCGGGGGCATGGACATTGCATTGCCAAAGGCTGTGATGTCAACGGCATGATGGCAGAAATCTTCGGCAAGGCGACCGGTCTCTGTAAGGGCAAAGGAGGCAGTATGCACATTGCCGATGTCAGTAAAGGCATGCTGGGAGCGAACGGCATCGTGGGTGGTGGCCCACCTCTGGCCTGTGGTGCGGCTCTGAGCGCTAAACTGCTCGGTACTGATCATGTGTGTGTCTGCTTCTTCGGTGATGGGGCCGCCGAGCAGGGTACCTTTCACGAGTCGATGAATCTGGCCGCGATTTGGAAACTCCCCGTTATTTTTGTAGCCGAGAATAATGGCTTTGCCGAGTCCACACCTGTTTCGTATCATTGCGCTATCGAGAATATCAGCGACCGTGCGGCAGGCTATGGTATTCCCGGTGCGTCGGTGGATGGTATGGATGTCTTCGCTGTTTACGAGGCGGCTCAGCAGGCCATCAACCGCGCGCGAAGAGGGCAGGGGCCAAGCCTGATTGAATGCAAGACCTACCGTTACAATGGGCATTTTGAGGGCGATCAGCAACTCTACAAGACAGAAGAGTTGCAGAAGACGATGATGGAGCGTGATGCAATCCAGAACTTCCGTCAGGTTACGACGGAACAGAACTTGTTGACGAACGAGGAACTGGATGCCGTTGATGCTCGTGTCCGCAAGGCTATCGATGACGCGGTTGCCTTTGCCGATAGCAGTCCTTATCCGGCGCTTTCTGAGGTAGACACCGATGTCTACGCACCGGCGATGGCTTGATGACATTTCACTGTAGAAAGGAGTAAACTCATGGCCGTTGAGATGAAAACCCGCGTCGTGACGGTAGCCGAAGCGATTAATGAAGCCATACGCCTGGAGATGCGCCGCAATCCACGTGTGATTCTAATGGGCGAAGATGTCGCGGGCGGCGCGACGCTGGAACATCTGGAAGATGATGAAGCCTGGGGCGGTGTGATGGGTGTCACCAAAGGGTTGGTGCAGGAATTTGGGCGCGAGCGTGTACGCGATACACCAATTTCGGAGTCAGCCTTCATCGGCGCAGCCGTCGGAGCGGCGGCGACCGGTCTGGTGCCCATCGCGGAACTGATGTTCTGTAGCTTTATTGGCAGTTGCATGGACACGCTGCTTAATCAAGGCTCGAAGATACGCTACATGTTTGGTGGGAAAGCCTCTATTCCTGTGGTCATTCGCACCATTATTGGTGGTGGTTTCCGCGCGGCGGCCCAGCACTCGATGGTTCTCTATCCTATCTTCGCACATATCCCTGGCCTGAAAGTGGTCGCAGCTTCTAATCCCGCCGATGCTAAGGGCCTGTTGACGGCGGCGTTGCGCGACGGCAACCCGGTCATCGTGTGTGAGCATATTGCCATGTACCAACTGAAGGGCGAGATGCCGGAGGGCGAATACGTCGTGCCTATCGGCAAAGCGGCTGTGACACGCGAGGGCAAGGATGTTACGCTGGTCGGCGTGAGCATGACGGCTCGCCACGCTCTCACCGCCGCCGACGAACTGGCGCAAGAAGGTATTGATGCCGAGGTGATTGACTTGCGCACCATTTCGCCGCTGGATGAGACAACGATTCTGCAATCGGTGGCGAAAACGGGACGCCTGGTGGTAGCGGACGAATCCAATCCTATCTGTGGTCTGGCAACCCATATCGCCGGTATCGTTGCCAGCAAGGGTTTCCAGTCGTTGCGTGCGCCTGTCGAACTGGTGACACCGCCGCACTCGCCGGTACCGTTTAGCCCCGTGCTGGAAGATGCCTATCTCCCCGATCCGCAAAAGATAGCGAACGCGGCCCGTAAGGCTTGTGGACGCTAATCTGCGCCTGTCGCGGGAGGCGTGAGCTGTTCTTCATGCCTCTCGCGGCTCCCCAGCGTGCGATACATATAGTGTGAGGCCCTTGCCGGGTCTCATGACACGCTATAAAGGAGAAGCGGGTATGGATGTGATTATGCCAAAACTGGGCATGACAATGACTTCTGGCAAAGTAGTGCGTTGGAACAAGCAGAACGGCGAACTGGTGCGCACGGGTGAGCCGATTTGTGAGGTAGAAACTGATAAACTGAATAATGAAATTGAAGCAGGGGCTACCGGTATTTTAACAATTATTGCGCAAGAGGGAGAAGAACTGGGGGTTGGCGCGATATTGGGTACCATCGCCGTCACCGAGGGGGGCGAGCAGGCGGTAAGTACATCGAGCGCGAGCGCGGAAGGCGGCGCTTTAGAGAAGATTACTGCGAATGGCATCACGCTGGCAGTACAACGCAGCGGCAGTGGGTATCCACTGGTGCTGTTGCATGGACTGGCCAGCAGTATGAGCCTGTGGGCCGCCCTGGAGCAGAGCCAGCTTGCCGATATCGAGGTTATTAGCTACGATCTGCGTGGACATGGGGTCTCCGATAAACCGGTAGGTGCGCACACTATCGCTAAACATATGGGCGATCTCAAGGGATTGCTCACGGCGCTCAATATTCAACGCGCTGTGCTGGCCGGGCATTCGCTTGGCGGCATGGTGGCAATGGAACTGGCAGCTTCGACTCCGACAATGGTAGCTGGTCTGGCTCTGCTTGATACGACGGCTACCTTCCCGCAAGAAACGCGCAATCTTTTTTTTGAGATGGCCAGCAGTGCCAGCTTTAATGGCATGGGAGCTATTGTCGATCAATTGCTCAAGCTCAGTTTCACACCGCAATTTATGGAGGCCAATCCCAAAATCGTAGCGACGATTCGGAAGGGGATGCTGGCCTGCGATGCCGCCAGTATTGCCGCCGCAGCTCGTATGGTGGCGAAGGTTGACCTGCGCCCGCGACTTGCCGCCATCCAATGCCCAACAGTGATTATCGTGGGAGAGCAGGATGAACTTACACCGCCATCATTGGCACAGGAGTTGGCCGAGGGTATCGCTGGCTCAACGTTCCATATGCTTCCTGCCAGTGCCCATGCTACACCGGTCGAGCAAGCGGGGGCCGTTACTCAACTGCTGGCCGAACTGGTGCAGGCGGTGAGGGAGAAGCAGACGTGAGTGTAGCAACGAAAGCGGGTTCATGGCGACAGTAGGAATTATTGCTAATCCGGCCAGTGGCAAGGATATTCGGCGTATCGTTGCGCAAGGCTGGGTGGTGTCAAATCAGGAGAAGATTGCCATTGTGCGCCGCCTCTTGCGTGGCCTGGAGGCGGCAGGTGTCGATCACGTATTGTTTATGCCCGAACCACTTGGTATCGGCTATGGCGCGCTAGAGGCGCTTGGCGAAACGACGTTGCGTGCTGATGTGCTGGCAATGGATATTCATGCGCGCCAGGAGGATTCGACGCGCGCGGCAGCGTTGATGGCTGAGCAGGGGGTACGCTGCATTATCACGCTTGGCGGCGATGGTACCAACCGCGCGGTTTTCAAGGGCTGTGGGGGGCGTGTGCCCGTATTGCCGATTTCGACCGGTACTAATAATGTATTTCCTGAATTTCAGGAAGGGACAACGGCTGGCCTGGCAGCGGGCATGCTGGCGATGGGGCACGTCACGCGCGAACAGGCCTGCTGGCAAGCCAAAGTCTTATATCTCTACCGACAGGAGGTGCAGACCGACCTGGCGCTGATCGATCTGGCCGTTTCCAGCGACAATGTGATCGGAACGCGCGCTATCTGGGATATCGACCGCTTGAGCCAGCTTTTTCTCACGCGGGCGCACCCCTGGAGCATTGGCCTTTCGGCCATTGGGGGGATGATCCGACCGCTAGAGGCACACGAGCCGCAGGGATTGCATCTCGTTTTTGGCCCCTCTGGACGAAAGGTGAAAGCCGCCATCGGCCCCGGCCTCTTTGCTACTACGACCGTTGAATATGTGCAGGAACTTCTGTCGGGCGAGCGCATCCGGCTCCAGCTTGCACGTCACATGACTATCGCCTTCGATGGCGAACGCGACATGAGTGCAGGCCCCGACGATCAGCTTGAAGTTGAACTCAGCAGCAATGGTCCCTGGGTGATTGATGTACGCCAGACACTGCGGGCCTGTGCGCGAGAAATTTAGCCCGGACCCAGGCTAATCTGCCTATAAATTGTGCTGCGGCGACCGCGTGGCACGGGCCGACGCTCCGCCTGTGGCTCAGCGTGCGCTACTGACAGAAGCTCTCTGGTTGCAATGCCAGATAGCGGCGCAACGTTTCTTCTCGACTGTTTGGAACGTTATAGGTGGCCTTGAGAACCTCGCCGGTAGCGGCGAGATTCTCAGGAGTCAGGCTAACAAGATCGATGTGCATACGAAGCTTTTAAGCGTATTCCCACGACATCTGTTGCAAAAGTCTCTGGAACGCCTGGGACGCGCGCCGAAAGAGTTCTGGCCCGCTGAAACCGCGATAGCGTTCCGCACTAGCGAGGTGTGGCTCAAGCGCGAAGAAGCCATCGTAACCGTCCTGGCGTAGACGTTGCAGCAGGTCGGGCCAGTGCGAGAGGCCCTCACCTGCCGGTACTACACTGCCATTGGCTAGCGCATCCTTCACATGCACATAGGTGATCCAGGGGCGTAGCGCATCGTAGCCGTCGGGGTAGGGCGTTTGCTGACACTGGATGAAATTGGCGGTGTCGAATGCGGCCCTGAAATGCGGATCGGTAATCTGCTGGTGCAGATCGACGCAGCGCGCGATGGTATCGCCGTAAATCTCTTTCTCATTCTCGTGCAGCAGGATGACGTTGGCCTCGGCGGCGCGGCTCGTCATCTCCTTGAGTCGTCGAATAACCTCTTCACGCCAGACTTCGGGAGCCTGTGTAGGGGCGGCGGCGGGCGGATAGAATGAGAAGATGCGGATGAACGATGATTGGTAGACGTGAGCCAGTTCAATCGCGCGTTCGACCCGTTTGAGATACTCCTCAAACGGTGTGTCGATAGGAACTTTGCCGAGCGGCGAGGCGATGGCGGCGACCTTGATGCCATGTTCATCCAGCATTTGCTTGCTCTCTCGCACCTGTTCGTCGCTCAAATCGAGAATATTGGTGCCCCAGATGCCACGTAAGTCGATATAGTGAATATGCTCACCTTGTAATACGGCAATCTGTTCGTTCAAATCGGGCGAGATTTCGTCGGCGAAGGCAGAAAGATGGATCATGATAGCCTGACCTCTTTTCCTGTGCGCGCCGATTCATAGATGCTAAGAATGATGTCTACTGGATGGCGGGCGGCGTAGCCATCGACAAGCGGTGTACCATTTTCGCGGATGGCGCGGATCATATCGGCGATTTGCAGAGCATGGCTCTTGTACGAAAGTGCAGCCGGGTCGCTGGCGGCAGAGGTTTCTTCGGCTCTGGCGATTTTCTCCGCTTTAGCGGCCTTGCTGCCAGCGCCATAAGCTCCCACCTCTTCTTTATCATCGCGGGCCAGGTGCAAGTAACTCAACTCGTCGGCTTCAATAATGGCGGTGCCTTTGTCACCATAGATTTCGACGCGCGTGCCGGTGCCGGGGTAGGCCCCCGTCGTAGCGGCAATGGTGCCAAGCGCGCCATTATTGAAGCGCAATATGGCAACGCCGACATCCTCAGTTTCCATGCGATGTACCAGCGTGTCGGTATAGGCGAAGAGACTCTCAACGCGGCCCATCAGCCATTGTAGCACATCTATGGTGTGAATAGACTGGTTGATGAGGACGCCACCGCCATCAAGCGCCCACGTGCCGCGCCATGCCCCGCTATCGTAGTATTTTTGTGAGCGCCACCAGGGAATGAGCGCGTTGCCCATCACCAGTCGGCCAAAGGCTTTTTCTTCAAGCAACTGGTGTACCTGCTGAGTGGCAGCGTCAAAGCGGTGCTGGCTGATAACGGCCAGCTTGACTTTGTGTTCCGCCTGCACACGCAGCATCTCATCCATCGCCTCGCGCCGTATCTCCATCGGCTTCTCGACGATGACGTGTCGCCCGGAGCGCATGACCATGCAGGCATGTTCACCATGCATGCCGCTCGGTGTACAGACGGTAACAACATCCAGTTGTTCTTTATCGAGCATTTCCTGAATGTCGGTATAGGCCCGTGCGTGGTAAGTATCGGCCAGTTTATGTGCCAGTTCTGGTATGATGTCGGTCACCGCGACAAGCTCCGCGTCGGGTAAAGAACTAATGGCTTTCGCATGTGTTGGGCCGATAACACCTGCTCCGATAATGCCAAAGCGCATTTTCTCCGTCACTGTTGAAGCTCCTTCTGTAGAATAGTAGTTACAGTTTTCAGAAATCTATGTAAGTGGTGAATTGCTTCTTGTGTGTTGCCATCGACGATAAGCAGGAAACACGCGCGCCCCTGTTCGATCATGGCCTGCCAGGTGCTAACTGCTTGCGCGAGCAAGAAGGCATCGTTATAGTCGCCAAGCAGGCATGGCTCATGCTGGCGAAAAAGGATGCGCAGGCTGATAAAAGCAGGCGGGCCGTCCATCTCGCTCTGCTCGGTTGAGTGATACGAGGCGGGCGCGCGCCGCACTTTGACCGGCACACCGAGAGTTGTGTTTCCTATAGTTGTGGCATAGCTGGTAAGCAACTGATTCAATTCATCCGGTAAATTGCCGTTGAAGGTCAGATCAAGGTAAGAGAGCCGTCTGGTGGCCTGGTTTGATGTAGCGGCCTGAACCAGTGCGTGGGCAAAGGTTGCCTCGGCTGATGCCTGGGGCGCAGTATCTGTCGGCGCGTAGAGGGCGAATGGGCCATCGATACTGGTGGTAGTCCATGCTGAGAGCGCGCTAAGGGGGTTAGCCTGCTCACGCAGGACGCGGGCGCGGGCCTTGTAGTTTTCAACGGCGGGTTGCCCGGCAAAGGTGATGTCATTCAGATAGCCATAGAGGGCCATGCAGAGTTGCCAACCCAGAAATTGAGTTGCCAGTCCGGCCAGTTTTCGGCGTGAAGCTTTGCTACCCAGTGCCGGGTGCGTGAGAATATAACCTTCGGTCGGGGGAGCGGCTGGCTCTTTGGTGACCACCGCAACCTTCTGCGTCCCTTCCCGGCTATAGCATGGTGCCTGTGTGTTAAGCGCCTGATCGCTAAACACCACAATACCTTTTCCCCCCTTGCCAAGACTTTCTTCCATGAGTTGTTCAATCCACTGGAGCAGCGGTTCCCAGCCCGCCGGAAAACTGAGTAGCAGACGACACGCGCCGTGCTGACTGTTCGCAGCGAGCATGGCAGCGATACGCACAAATGGATGCTGTTCTGGATGCCGGGTGGCGAGGTCGAGGTCGTAGTCCGTCCATGCCTGCTGAAGTACCTGGCGTAGCTGACCGGTGGTTCCGGTCAGGCGGGTAAGATAGAGGGCGGCGGGCAGCAGGAAGACGCGGGTGGTAGGAGCGCTCATTCGTCCTCCCGTGCCGTTACGGCCATCGAGTTGTAGCGACCAGCGGGGCGCATTATGCTGTTGCGCAAACTGATCGAGATAGGAGCCGGGCAGCGTCATGACCAGGATATGCTCTGCTGCCGGTAATCCTGCCTGTTCAAGCAAGGCGCTGAACCAGGTGAGATGGGTGATGGGTTCTTCCGAAGTCATGCCCATGCTGACACCAATCATCATCACATCGGCCAGCAGAGCGCGTATCCAGTTTGAGGGTACCGGAAGTTCCGCGTCAGGGAGCGCGATATCTTTGGCCTCTGCTATCTGACGAATGATAGCATTTAGCGCTGCCGGGTCGGTGCTATCCAGTGGATAGATGGCGATGTCATTATTGCGGCCTGTGCAAAAGCCGAGTTCGACCAGCACGCGCACTGTGATAACCGAGCCACCCATGCCGGCCCAGATGATATGCCGGATTCCACGCTGCCAGAGCGCTAGCGCATCTTGTTCGACGCCTTCGAGTTGCGTGTCATTGGCGAGCAGGCGTGCCATGCCCTCAACCCAGTCGAGCTTGAGATCGCCGTTCTCTGAGCCAAGCTGAGCTATCATGCCGGTGCCCTGGCGCAGATGGCTGATCACGTCTTCTGTTATAAGTCGCTGTAACGCGCTGGTAGCGTTAGAAGTCATATCGGATTCCAAAGTTATCTCCCTCTCTTTGTCACAAGTTTAGTAATCATTGCTATTTATCCTTTGACACCTCCTGCTGTCAATCCTCCTATGAGATAGCGCTGGAAGATCATGTACAGGATGACGACCGGCAGCGCGCTGACAACGGCTGCGCCCATGAGTTGGCCATAGAGCGGTAGCGCGCCGCCCTCTTGTGCCGCGCTAAACACTTGTAATTGAACGGCTAGCGTCCTGGTCGTTGGCGAGGTCAGCACGCTGGCGAAGAGTACATCGTTCCAGCCCGTCAGGAAGGAGAAGACGATGGCGACAACGATGCCGGGTAGCGCCAGGGGAACAATCACGCGCCACAATGCCTGGATGCGCGTAGCTCCATCGACCAGGGCTGCTTCCTCCAGGTCAATCGGGATACTGCCCAGGTACGAAACCATCAGCCAGATGGCGAAGGGGAGCGCAAAGGTCAGGTAGGTGATAATCACAGCAGTGTAGGTACCAACCAATTGAATTTGCAGGGCGCTTTGAATCGAGACGAAGACGACGAACAGTGGAAGCAGCAGCATCACGCCAGGGATCGTTTGCAGACCGATAAGCGAGTAGAGGAAGGTAAGTCGCCCGCGAAAGGTGAACCTGGTGATGACATAGGCTGCCGCGACCGCCAGGATGACCGCGATGATGCTGGCGATCCCTGAAACGACCAGGCTATTTTGTAGCCCCTGGAAGAGGTTGACGGTGGTCCACATATTAATGTAGTTGTCAAAAGCCCAGTGTGAGGGAATGAGTTGCTCGCCGCCCACCTCCGTGTCGGGCGTCACCGAGAGCAGAATCATGTAGGCGATGGGAATCAGGATGAAGATCGCCAGGATAGCCGTTACGGCGATGCGCAAGGGTGGGGGAAGAATCTCCTGTGCATTGCGATGTTTTTTTTCTGGCCCAGGTCTGCTAGTGGCTGACTGGCTGATGGTGGTACTTGTGCTGCTCATTAGACTTTCACCTCTCCGAGACGTAGTGTGCGGATATACAGGAAACCAGGAATGAGCATAATAATCAGTGTGATGATGGACATGGCTCCGCCCAGTCCAAAGTTAAACAGTTGGAACGAAGAGACATAGACATTGAGCGGCAAGACATCGGCCTGCACGGGCGGGGGCGTACCGAACATCACGAAAGGTAAGGTAAAGTTGTTGAAGTGGTTGAGCGTAGAAAGCAGGAGCGACAGACCAAGAATATGGCGCAGTTGTGGCAAGACGACGTGAATGAATTTCTGCCAGGCATTTGCGCCATCCATATCTGCTGCTTCATACAGATCGTGAGAGATCGACTGTAAGCCGGCCAGCACCATGATATAGATGAAGGCCCACGAGGCCCAGGTGTCGGTGATGACCATGGCCCAGAAGCTGTTTGGCCCCAGCAGCCAGTACATGTTTACGTTCGCCAGGTGCAGAGCCGCGAGGAAGCGATCCACCAGACCTGTGCGGTTGAGGAACATCATGCGCCAGACGAGCGCCGTTACAAAAGTGGGAATGACGTAAGGTACCAGGTAAAGGGCGCGAATGATGGTGCGCCCACGATATTGTGTATTGACGGTCAGGGCTGCAAGTACCCCGATAGGGGTGATGAGCAGCGTGGTCAAGACCGAAAAGGAGATGCTGACTCCCAGGGAAGCCAGTGCGGAAGTCCCCACGACATTGCCGGCGGTGAGAGCCGTGATGTAGTTGGTAAGCCCGGCCCAGGGCGCATGCAGCCAACTGCGCAGGGTATATTGCGTGAGATTCAGGAAGCTAATATAGAAGGCGATGAGAAAGGGGATGCCGATGATCACGATCAACAAAAACATGCTGGGCCACATTAACCAGAGAGGTCGTTGATGAAACATGACCCGCCATCGGTGCCGTATATGTGGTCTTGCGACCACTTTGGACATAACTTCCGGGATAGGTTCAGTAGACATGGTTGCCGCCTTCCTGAGGTGGGAGACTCGCGCCCAGGCGCGAGTCTCGTACTGCTCTAAGCCAGCAAGAAGAGCTGCCGGTTAATGCAACTGGCTCTGGATCTGCGCGTTAGCCTGATCCAGTAAAGGTTTGACATTGGCCGGGCTGTAGGTATTAGTGGCGACCTGATTGGCCAGTTTGGAGCTGACTCCGGCCAGGGCAACCTCCAGCGCGCCCCACGCACCGGAGAAGGGGGTGGGGTCGGCCCCTTGCTCAGCCTGGACGAAAGCGGCGATCTGTGAACTCTGGCTTGCCAACTGATTGGCCGCCTGAATATTCACCGGTAGATCGCCAAAGGTCTTCTGATACTGGATCTGATTCTGGACATCGGTCAAGAACTTAATGAATTGCAATGCCTGATCTTTGACCTTCGAGTAGCTGGCAATAGCAAGCATATCGCCCGAAATGATGGACTCGGCAGGGACGCCGCCAGGCGGGCGCTGCGTCATACCATAGGGAATGTTCGGCAAGGGCGCAAAGGCGTATTTACCCGCGACCGCAGAATTGTTCAGGGTGGGAATGATCGAGGTCGAAACCATGATGACCATGCCAGCTTTGCCGTTGGCGAAGGCTTTTGTGGCGTCGCCCGCCTTCCAGGACATCGAGTTAGGATCGACAATCTTGAATTTAGTGGCCCAGTCGAACCAGAACTGTACCGCCTGCACGGCTTCCGGCGTGTTGAGTTGGGCCGTCTTGAGGTCGCTGGAGATAAAGTCCTTGCCCAGTTGCTTGGCGAATGTCCACCAGATTTTCCAGGGGTCATAGGAGTCCGAGGGGTCCATCGTGGTGCCGTAGATACCGGCTGCGGGATCGGTCATCTTCTGCGCATCCTGCACGAATTCAGTCCAGGTCGTTGGAGGTGCTGTGATACCCGCCTTCTGGAATAGTTCCGTGTTGTAGACCATGACGAATGGGCGCATGACAAAAGGAATAGCAATGTACTGGCTGGGCGATGAACCGGACATAGTGAGTTGGGGTTTGAAGAAGCGACTCTCGCCACCGGCTTCATTCCAGTCGCTCTGGGTGAGGGTCACAAAGCCACCGGTAGCCTGAGCGGTAGGAACGAAGGTTGTGCCCAGGTCGAAAATATCGGGGCCGGTGCCACTGACAATCGAAGTCTGGAGTGTGGTCTGCTCCTCATTGCTTGATGAGTAGGTTTGCCAGACAACGGTATTGCCGGTCTGTTTCTTGAATTGAGCGGTCATCGACTGGAACCATTGCTGCTGTTGTTTCGGGTAAGTACTGTTATACCCGATTAACACGCGAATGGTCTGTCCCCCCTGGCTCGCACCGGTCGAGCTGCCGCCCCCACAAGCCGCCAGTGAAAGAACCGATGCACTGGCGAGCAGGCCGACGCCTGACTTTAAAACATCCCGACGTGTTAATGGTTGCTGCATCATATACCTCCATGGTAAAGAAGGCTAGCACTGTGCTTCCGCATACAAAACTGGTTGATTTGGGCTACACGTCTTCGCAAAAATTGATGGCTACGGTATCACCTCCGTTTCTGGAATAGCTCCGCACGATTCGCGTATTTTCAAGGTGAAGTTAAGGGTAATATGTTGAGGCTGAGCAGGCTGTCCGTGATTGAGCCAATCGAGCAGTAGATGCGCGGCCAGTTCTCCTGCTTCAGGGACAGGGTGTGCAAGTGTGGTGAGAGAGGGTGTCGTGTAGGCAGCGTAAGGAAAGTCACCAACTGTAATCAGGGCCATATCTTGGGGAATGCGAATGTGGGCCTGGTGCAGCGCTTTAAGCGCGCCAAGTGCCATTTCATCGTTGGCGATGAACACCGCTGTTGGTTGCGCTGGTGTTCCCCTGGTATTTGCCAGTAATTGTTGAATCGCCAGGTAGCCGCCCCTGTGGCTATAATCACCGGAGACGATCCATGCCGGATCAATTGCTATGCCACGTTCCTCCAGAGCTTGTCGCCAGCCCTGATGGCGTTCTTGCGCGCTGCGCCATGCCGGTTGGTGATCGAGGGGGCCGCTCACGGTTGCGATGCGCGTATGCCCAAGATTGAGCAAATGGTTGGTGGCCAGATAACCAGCACCGTGATCATTGAAGATAATCTGGTTAATGTCCTGGTCGGCAAGCGGGCGATTGATGATTACGAAGGGGATGCCCTCTTCTTTCAGGTGGATCAGGTGATCGGCAGGTAGAGAGAGCGAGAGGAACATAAAGATAAGACCATCAACCTGTCGCGCGCGCAGCGTTTCAATGGCTGCAATCTCGCTGGCGGTATCCGGCGCGCGTGCCAGCAGGATGTGATAGCCTTCGGCGCTCAGCACGTTTTCGACCGCTCCGGTCACAGGGACGAAGAGGGCATTTTCGATCTCGGTGATGACCAGCCCGATAGTCATGGTGCGCCGTTTGACCATGCTGCGTGCAATGATGTTAGGGTGATAATTCAGGTCTTTGATGGCAGCAAGGACGCGCTCACGCTTTTCAGTACCAACGTAATTAGCGTTACCATTGAGGATTTGCGAGACGGTACTGATTGAAACCTGGGCATGCCTGGCGACATCGCGCATCGTGACAACTTTGCGTGGCATGGCTCATCTGCTCCTCTGCACTCTCAAAAACGTTTTTCAAAAACGTTTTTCAAAGTATAATCAGAAAATGGTAGCCTGTCAAGACCTCCGATGACCAATTTAGGAGTCGGCCCAGAACTTTTTCAAGGTAGCGATAGATGGCCCCAACTCTGTTGCCATGTTCTGCCAGTGGCACTCAATCGAGATGCGTCGGTCATAACCGATCTGGTGCAAAGCGGCAAAGTAGGGGTGGAAATCTTCACCGAAGCGTCCGGGGGCCGCGCGTTCCTGCACTTCTGCCACATGCACGTGCGAGATGATGTTGCCGAAAGGCAGGATGTCGGTCGGTGCTTCCCCATTATTGCCCATGTGGTAGGTATCGACCAGCAAGGTGGCTCCTGTCTGCACCAGTTGCTCGACCAGTTGGCCGGATTCAGCGACGGTGTTGAGCGTGTTGGTTTCCTGATAGCGTAGAGGTTCCAGCGCCAGTTGGATGCCATACGCTGTTGCCCACTGGCTCCATTGTGCCAGGTAATCGGCAATCTGGCGCGTGGCGGCAGCACGGTCGTAGCCATCGGGGCAGCGGCGCGCGTCACCGCTCCCAAAGACAATGACCTTGATGCCCACCTGTTGCGCACGTTGAAAGGCAGTCTTCACATAGCGTTCAATACGAGGCCGGTCAACCGCTTGTATTGGTGTCTCAATCAACGGTAACGAGGCTGGGATGAAGCTATTGGCAGCTTCAATGGGAATGGGCAGTTGACGTGCCGCGTGCCATGTCTCAGCAAAGACGCCATCCGGCTGCTCTGGTTGCAAGAAACGCTGCACATTCTCTTCCAGGTAATCGATAGGGGGTGACTCTAAAGCGGCAATATCTTTGTAGGAAGCGCAAACTCCGAATTTCATTGTTCTCTTTCCTTTCCAGATAGATAAAATAATGTGGTAAGTCCCTATCTCTCGTTCACGACTTGCGGGCAGCGATAGAGCATCTCACCGGCATGCGGCACGTAAAGGATACCTTCATCCTCGCGCCCCTGCCACTCACGCGGATCAATTTTCCTATAGTCGAGATAGCCCAGGTTGACCTGGTGACAGCGTGCTGCGGGGATGCGGGTTGCCAGTGTGACCTGGATACGTGGCGTCTCGATGCCACTCTGCGCGTCATAGTTGCCCATACCCTTGACATGCGTGCTATGTGCCAGGATGCTGCCGGGAATATCTTTGAAACGCTCCCACTGTTTCAGGAAGTAGTCGCGCACATGATAGCCCACGCGGTCGATCAACGCACCATGCGTATACGAGATTTCGCTGATGTGGGGGGCATAGATAATCACCTCACCGCCGTCGGCGATGGCCGGTTCGGTCTTGTACATAGCTTTAGCTGCCGTCCAGAGATCATCATACATTTCGGCTGGCTGCGACAGCACGCGCTTGAAAGGGCGCGCTACCTGAATGATGTTCAACTGGCCTGAAAGGTCGGCGGCAGCGCTGAATGCCTCCTCATAGGAGCCGATGTACAGGCCATGCAGGTGCTGGCCCTTGAGGGCAAAGGCCATACAGAGCAACGGACGCTGGATGAACGCGGCAGCGCGATGAATGACACGACGCACCGGCGTGTCTTTAATGCCAATTGTGTGCATGCTGGTAACGAGCGCACCCAGCCAGTGGGTGAAGTTGATGATGTCCGGCCCCGCGATGCCGGGGAAGAGATACTTCGCGCCGCCGGAGAATCCTGCAACCTCATGCGGAAAGACCGGCCCGCAGATGATAAGCTGGTCATAGTCAAAGATCATCCGGTTGAGCATAACCGGCACCTCATCCACCAGCAGACCACTGGTCAACTGTTCGGCTTCCTGGCGCGAGATGGTGCCGATAGTTTCAAGGGCACTCGGATTCGACCACTGGTGATTGAAAATATGCACGTTGGGGTAGTGTTCGCTGAGTTCTTGCGCGGAGATGCCGACCAGACGCGCAATCTCGGTTTCGTTCATCGGTGGGTGCGTGCCGAGCGCAATCAAGTAGTCCAGGCGTGCGACCCGCTGGCCCAGGCTGGCGTAGAGCGCGCGGAAGAAGAGTGGGATGGGAGCGGTGCGCGTCCCATCGGGAATGATGACGAGGATACGTTTGCCATCGACTGAGAGCGACTCGCATGCCTGTGCCACGAGGCCATACACGTCATCCTGCGTCAACGTCGTTGTTGCCGTACCTTTGCCCAGAAGCATTGCCTTGTTCCTTTCGGGGCATTCCTGTGTACCTCTCCTGCTACAAAAACGTTTTTGAAAAACGCTTTTCTAAAGTATAACCGAGAAAGCGGCCCTGGTCAATACCTTCCAGCTCTCAAAATTATAGTTGAGCATATATGATATTTTATATAAAATATTTAGAGTATTAAATAAAAATCCTTTCAGGTGTCAGATAAGCTGGAATCCTGGTTAGTGAAAAGTAATATAAGACAGACGGTTCGCTCTATGCCGTCTTATACTGTTCTATGTGAGAAGAAGACGTGGATATATTACTTATTGGCTATTGCGGATGCTTTTTTTAGATTATACTCTGAATATTGACAGATTTGCATTAACCGCGAGAGAAACAGGCTCTAAATGATTTCGCGGGCTTATCTTTGAGTTATATCACCTCTAGAGAAGAGCAATATCATGGTTGGTCATGACCCAGAACAGGTTATCTTCGAAGAAGTACAAGCTATGTACGTTTCTCTAGGAGATACTTTCTTTAACACGTCAATCTCTTCAGTTCACGAGCAAACGGATAGGGCGCTTCAGAATGAAAATAACGATGTAGATCAGTTAAAGATATATTTTCTTCAAAATCGTAACTTGCCAGATCGTCAAGTCTATTTTGTTCTAACCGAGAATAGTAAGGGACAAAAGAAATATTGGCTTTGCGGAGTGCTGCGAGATGCTCAGAACTATTGGTCATGTGTAGGGATAGCGGAAATCAGTATTCGTGAATCTAAAATAATACCGAGGAGAGAAATTGTCCCTGGAGTGGCTCTTAAAGAAGTTGTACATGAAAAAAAAGTTCCTGGAGTAAGTTTAGCATTTATACGAAATGACGAGGGTTTCTGGGCAGGTGGGCCTGTTTTTGGTAATGGCTTTGATGTAGTGCGAGTTCGTTTGATATTAAAGTCGGGGATAACTGTTGAGGATTCTGTTCAGGATAATGTAGTTTTATTTGTTGCTGATCAGAAGATGTCAAAACCTGTACAGATAGAATTATGTGATCGTTCAGAAAGCATTATTGGTACACAGACTATAGTTTAAGCTTAATAGGAGCCAATAATTCAGATTGGCTCCTTCTATGAATATCACACCCCGCCGAAGGCAGAGAAACCACCATCGACAGGAACGACGATGCCGGTGACGAAGGCGGAAGCCGGGCTGATCAGCCAGAGCAGCGTGCCGACCAGATCGTCAGGTGTGCCGAGACGGGCCTGGGGAGTGTGGGCGATGATCGTTTGCGCGCGAGGAGTAAGCGAGCCATCGTCGTGAAGCATCAGTTGGCGGTTCTGTTCGGTCAAGAAAAAGCCAGGGGCGATGGCGTTGACGCGAATACGTGGACTGTACTCCTGTGCCATGTGGACGGCGAGCCATTGGGTGAAGTTGGTGATGGCGGCCTTCGCGGCGCTGTAGACCGGCACGCGCGTCAGGGCGCGAATGCCACTCATTGAGGCGATATTGACGATGCAGCCCTGTCCGCGCTCGGCCATCTTACGTCCGAAGACCTGGCAACTGAGCATAGTGCCGGTGAAGTTGAGCGTGAAGACTTCATTGATAACCTGGCTGTCGAGGTCGAAAAAGGAGCGCTCCGCGCTCGTGGTGGCCTGTGGTCGATTGCCACCGGCGGCATTGATCAAGATATCGACCGTGCCAAAGGCCTTATTGACCTCTTGTCTGGCTCGTTCCAGCGCTGTAGGGTCGGTGGTATCGCAGGCCAGTCCCAGGGCTTGACCTCCTTCGGCGCGAATAGCGGCGGCGGCAGCCTCTGCCGAGGCTTGATGCAGGCTTAAAATAGCGACTCGCACACCGGCTTGTGCCAGGGCAGTGGCCATTGCCTTGCCCAGAACACCACTGCCACCGGTCATAACGGCGGTCTGACCCTGTACCTGGAAGAGTGAATGGGGATACTGCATAGGTTTTTCTTGTATTTCCTCCCATGTAGAATATTTGCTTATCTTCAGTATACTACAAAAAATCTCCCCATCCGTTATTGGGTGGGGAGATCGTGAGGTGTGTCTGAGCGACACTTGTGAGGAGAGAGAGCTATTTATTGTATTCAACCAGTGTCACCAGTCCGCCCATCTCGCTCGCAGGCTGACCTGGGTTGTGCAGGTGGGTCAGGATGTGGCAGTGGAATGGGTAGACGCTGCCGGGTGCGGCCCAGCCGTAGAAAACGATGTCATAGGTTTTGCCTGGAGAGACATCTACAGTATCGGCCTGAATGGGCTGCGGGAGCAAGTGACCATCCTCGGCGATGATGCTAAAGACATGGCCATGCAGGTGCATCGGGTGGATCATGTCGCCAGCGCCGACCAGGTGTATCAGCACTGTTTGCCCGTGCGAGAGCGTGATAGGCTGAGTGTCCGGGTAGCTCTTGCCATCCATGAGGAAGTAGCCACTGGAAGTCTCGCTAATCATCTCGGTATAGGTCAGGTCGGGATGGAAGTTGGGTGTCTCCGCGCCGGGATAACCGACCGCTTGTAGTCCTGCATACTCCGCATGGGAATATTGCTGAGCCAGAGCGCTACCGGGGCGTGGATCAACGATGAACATACCATACATGCCGCCTGTTACCTGCGTATTATCGTCAAAGTGGCTGTGGTACCAGTGGGTGCCGACATCGATGGTATTGACCGTGAAGTCGTAAGTATGGCTCTGTCCGGGGTTAATTGGTGGTTCAATACCGGGAACGCCATCCTGGTCGCTAGGAACCTCAAGTCCGTGCCAGTGTAGCGCAGTGGATTCCGGCAGGTGGTTGATGACGGTAATGCGCACATGATCGCCGTCGGTGACGCGGATCGTGGGGCCGGGAACGGTGCCGTTAAGTGTCCAGGCCAGAATGCGCTGCCCTTTGACCGGTTGCCACATAACCTGCTCGGCGGTCAGCGTGAAATGCTTGGCTCCGTCCGGGTCGATAGTATAGGTAGCTAGCTGATTGCCATAATTCTGTGTCGCGTTGGGAACATTCGTGGGGGTAGAGGTTGCGATGACGCCTCCCATACCGTCCATGTTACCCATACTATTTGATGATGTGCTGCTGCTTGATGAAGAGTTGCTACTTGAGGCACTGGTGTTACTGGTAGAACTTACGCTGCTCGTTGATGCTGGTGCTGTCGGCGTTGCGGCCACAGTTGCTCCAATGCCGATGCCAAGCATGCCTACCAGGATGAGGGCAAATACAGTAAAGACGAGACCTGGTGATGGTTGCCATGCGCGCGTCGCGCGGCGGGTCACAGGTGGCTGGATTGGCGGCGTCGCTTGCGCTAACTGCGTCGTCTGATAAGTCGGCGTTGTTTTTGGTTCGGATTCCTGCTCTGGCCTATCCATAAGGGGAGTCGTGTTATATCTATCGGCCATAATAGTGTTTTCTCCTTATTCTGAGACAGATAGGTGTATACCGACGAACCTGTAAAGCGCTCATGTTGCTGTGAGCGTCTAGCTTTGTTCGTCATGTGATAAAGCATAAGGATGGTAAATCTCATCCGGGTCACAAAGAGCGCCGACAAGATCACGAGTATATCACAACTTTGTTCTAAAGTGATTTTTAGAGGCAGTGGTGAGGCAGTTTGGATGATAAGTTCTGCTGAGGGAACCTGTGATAATATCAGGGCATAACAGGCTAGAGCGGATGAAGCCTGTTATGCCTGAGAAAGTATTCCGTGAAAGCAGTTAGTAAACGTTATGTCCGAGTAGTTGCAAGGTCAATTTTGCTAGCTCAAGCACGCTATGCAGGCCGATGGCGGCGAAACCCAGACAGGCCAGGGTGATGTGAATATAGCGCCAGCCCTGGATGATGTTGCGTGCGCGTTTCTGCCGTTTGAGTGATTGTACAAGTTGACGGTGTTGCGCGAGAATCTCCCACGTGCGTTGAAAATCGGCCTGCTCGTGGGCGGGCAGGTCTGGTGGCATTGCTTTGAGCGCGCGTCTACCTTGTAGAACGCCGGTGCAATAGTCTTTAAAAGCGGCGGATTTGCCTGCGCTCAGGCGTCCAATGGTGAGGTCCAACTCGTGCAGGCGCTCTTCGACCGCCTGCTGGATACCCACGCCGTTGCGATTGGCCTCGTGGGCGATGACGCGCGCCTGCCACGTGTCCAGGAGACGCCCGATGATGCCGGTGAGGACGAGCAGCAGCAGGCCATAGAGTGCGCTCATACCTGCGTTCCCTTCAATTAGCGTCGAGGGCATGAGGGTGAAATAAGGGTAGATGTTCATGAAATTGGCGTGCCAGAGCGCGATGATGATAGCGGCGATGCCGCACCAGGTGTGCAGCCAGAGCCAGCCCTGGACGTTACCTGGCAGGTGGCGCATGAAACGGCGGCGCAGGGTATAGGCAATGGTCAGCAGAACCAGCACGAAGGAGACGATGCCGAAGAGGCGCAAGGGATCGTAGTAGGGGCCTGGGTATTGCTGGGTTTTGAGCGTGTAAAAATAGATAACGCCAGCGATGACCGTCACCACGAGCGCGATACCCAGCCAGAGCCAGGCGGCGCGCGTGGTTGGTGTTCGCCAGATGCGTTGTACCGGTTTGAGATCAGGTGATGGTATCTGATTGGTTTGCCTGCTTGCCAGCATGAACAGTTCCTCCTCTATTGTACCCGTCGTCGCAGGATTTCCTCTGTTGAGCCAAAAAAGACGGTTGGTTGCACGCGGAAAGCTGCTCCCATCGGACAGGCTTCGACGCATGCCTGATCCTTGTAGCCCGCGCACAGGTCGCATTTGATAGCTATCTTTTTACGCATTTCGGCATAGCCATCGCGTGGCAGCGCAATATCGAGTGGGCTGGGCGCGGCATTGTAGCCGGTCACGGCCATCGGCACGGGCTTGCGCTTGCGTTCTTTGCTGATGCCCGTCTTGAAGAACTGGCTAAATTGCTGCCATGTGGAGCGACCGATCTCTTCTCCTGGGGTCACATCAACGATGGAAATGGCGTCGTAGGGGCAGCGCTCAGCGCAGATGCCGCAGCCGATGCAAGTTTCAGTGATATAGACTTCGCCATCGGGAGTACGCGCGATACCGGCACGGCTACATAGCATACACACAGGGTCCTGACACTGGCGGCAGGCTGTAGCGATGCTGATATTGCCCACGATCATGCCTTTGCGGTTCATACGCGAGTGGCCATGACGGCGCGCACAAGCCTCTTCACATTCATTACAGTGAATACACTTATCCAGATCAATGACCAGCACTTCGGTTCCTTCGACTACGCCGTCGCTAACAATGGCGTGCAATCCGGCACGTGCTGCCGGGTCTGCTGAGACCTCGCCCGGCAGCAGTTGCCTGAGATGCGTTGTATCGGGAGTATTCTCGACGACGGAGACAGTGCTTTCCACGTATTCGCGCAAGCGCAGGCTGAAACGCTGGTGAACCTCCGGGTAGCGTTGGAAGAGTGCCATGAGAGCGGCGCGCGGAAATTCCGCTACCCTGGTGCGATTGATGGAAGTGACGGTCACGGCGCGTCCATCACCTAGCAGGTCCAGGCCGCCGGCGAAGTAGTCGCCGCCCTGGCGATATGCGATGATGCGTTCATTGCTTTTATCATGGCCCATGCCTTCGGCAGTGCGGCGAGCGACCTTGACAAAGCCTTCCAGGATCAAATGAAGCGATTCGCGCATCGGACGCCCGCCCTGATCATCTTCCGCGAAGAGACGTTCGCCGCGCTCATAGCGTTTAATCTGAGCCTGTTCGGCCAGGGCCTGGATATCGGCATCGGCTACGCCCTGGAAGAGCGCGAGGCGTTTGAGGATAGCGCTGACAGATTGCGCGGCATGAATCTGGTCGAAGAAGCGGCGCACCTGTGGTGCCAGTTCCATGAAGCGTTGCATGACCTGCTCTGGTATGCAGAGCAACAGTGAATGGCTGCGTGCGCGTGCGCTGGTTAGATAAGGCTGGCCCGTTAGCATGCCGTATTCGCCCGCGTATTCGCCTCGTTGTAAAATGGCAACCAGCGTTTCGCGTTCGTCCGCCTCGGTCATAGTGAGTTCGAGGCTGCCTTCCAGAATCAGGTACAGGTCGCGTCCATAGCTGCCCTCGCGGAAGATCGTCTCACCCGCCTGGGCCTCTATTAGGCGTGAAGCTGCGAACAGGTGTAGCAGGTAGTTATCCGAGATGGCCTGCTGGTCGCTCAGGACAGGATGTTCGCGCAGGTGCCCCAGCAAGGAAGGTACACTCCAGCCAGGGGGCAGAAGTTGCTCGATGCGCCGCATATCGGGCCGGTCATCCCAGGAGACGCCGAGGCGCTGCTTGAGCGAGAGCATCAACAGGTCACGATGATTATCGACCGGACAGACCGGCACGCAGGAACCGCACATGATGCATTCGTAGGTGAAACGTGCCACGTGTGGGGCGACCTGTTTCGTAATGGTGGCGCTATTGAGATCGGCAATACTGACCATTGACGACATAGGGATAGGGCAGGCACTCATGCAGCGATCACAGCCAATGCACATATCGATCTCGAAACGCACCCGTTCTGGACTGAGTGCCTTCGTTTCAGTACGATGTGCGAGGCCAACGGTTACATTGCGTTGTACGGGTGCTGTTAGCGTTGTTGGAAGTGGACCTGAATGGACGCTGGGTTGTGGCCCAGAGAGAGGCGAGAGCGGCTGTGATATTGCCTGCTTATGAGAGAAATACACGAGCAGATTGCCGATGACAATGCGGTCGCCGTGTGTCAAATGGTAAGCATTGCTGATTTTCACGCGATTGACGAAAACGCCGTTACTACTGTTAAGATCACGAATATAGAACCCGTCCGGCGCGCTGAAGATTTCCGCATGGCGGCGTGAGCAGGCCACGTCATCAACAGGCAAATCGTTCGTTTTGTCGCGCCCGATAGTGATGCGTTTCCCGTTTTGTAGCAGGAAGATCGTCGGCTGTGCGTTTTGTGCTATCAGTACCAGGGTTGGCTCGCTTCCAAGTATGTTGAGAATATCGGCTGGAATCGCGCGCATCGTGTTGGATTGTAGAAGCGAATCGCGCACATGCAGGAAGACGGTGCTGGATGGCGAAAGCTCTTCTAGTGTTGCTGATGGGGAGCTAACCGAACGAAGCTGGAAGCGGAAGAGCAGGTCGCCGAAGCGCACCCGATCATCGTGGCGCAGTGTGTAGCTCTCGGTGCTATTCAACTTATGTCCATTGACGTAGGTGCCATAAGAGCTACCGACATCGCGCAACAGGTAACGTCCCTGCTGGTAGCGGATTTCGGCGTGCCGACGCGACACGGTTGGATGCTCAAGTTGCAGTGTCATTCCTTCCTGCCGACCGATAGTGAGCGGTTGCGTCATCAGTGTGCTAAGCGGTACCTCGTTGAGTGAGATGGAAAGTTGTGGATGCGGTATCGGCACAAGAAATGCCTGATATGTCGTGCTATCTGGCATTGTGCGCAGTGAAGGAATGTGGCCGCTAGAGCGTTGCATGCCTTGTGGAATGGCAACTGCTGCTGGTACGTGTTGCTCATCAAGCCACCGATCAAGCTGAAAGTCGTCCCGAAAGATACGAGCGGCGACGGGCATAAGATTTACACGATGATCGATGGCGCGTTTAAGTGCCATTGCCTCTCGCCTGTCGCCGAGCAATAGCGCACCGACCGCAATGCCGTTATGCAGGAGTAACTTGCGATAGTTACGTGGCTGCGGCTCCGCAATAAAGGCTTGCAAGCGGGCATCTTCAAAGACGGGGGTGCTGATGCCCAGTGAGACGAAATCCAGGCCGTAGAGAAAGGTCGCATTATAGAATATTCCGCGCTCAGGCAGCGTTTCAGCGTGCAGCATGCTATAGGCAGCGGTGCGTGCCTGCTGAATGGCGGGATACCATTGTCCCAGCACGCGCGTCTTGCCGCTAAAGGGGTCAGATGTTTCGATGACATCTCCGGCAGCAAAGATATCAGGAGCGCTGGTGCGCATGTGAGCGTCAACCTGTACGCCGCGCCCACAGGCGATACCACTGGCCTTGATGAAGTCAATTACGGGGTCGATGCCAATGGCGATCAGGACGACTTCGCAGGGGATGTGGTTGCCGCGCGTGGTCACTACTTCTTTCACCTGACCGTTTTGCCCGATGATCTCAGCAATCTCTTCTTCCAGGCGGACATCGATGCCATCACGCATCTCCTCTTGCAGCACCATATCAGAGGCTGTGGTATCCAGCACTTCTGACCAGAGGGTGCGATTGCGCAGCAGGTGCGTGACCTCATAACCGCTATGGCGCAGTGTCTCGGCGCTCTCCAGCGCCAGCGTTCCGCTTCCGACGACAACGATGCGCTCTGCGTGTTCCAGTCGCCGTAATATCTGTTGATAGTCTGCAATAGTACGGAGTGTGGAAACACCCGCCAGGTCAAGGCCGGGGCAAGCAAGGGTTCTGGCGCGCGCGCCATTTGCCAGCAGCAATTTATGATAGCCCAACTGTTGTCCATTATGCAGGCGTATCATGTGACGGTCTGGTTGAATATCTATCACACGGCCCGGCACAAAGCGCACGCGCTGTTCCTGATAAAAGGTAGTCGGACGTGCCCATAGTTTTTCTTCCGGTAGCCGACCCCCCAGGTAATCTTTTAATGCAGGCCGGTAATAAGCTGGAAAAGGATCATCTGCTACGATAGTAATAGAACAGGCAGAGTCCTCTTGCCGCAGTGTCTCTGCGGCAGTAATGCCTGCAATGCCATTGCCGATAATAAGATAGGATCGCTGTTTGCTCACTCTCTTCCTCGCCGATAAAGTTCAGGTAGCAGGTGTTTATCTACTCTTCCATATTTCATAATAGCGTTTTTCATCCGGCATAAGGAAAATTTGTAGATACTTTTAGTACTCTTGTACTCTCTCTACGGCCTGCTTTATGTATGCTAGTGTAGCAACGTGAAATTTATATGAAGCATAGGCCAGATATCCTATGGGGGGGAACCTGATGGTAAAGATAGAAACAACTTGCATTACCTACAAGTCCTATCTGAAACGACTGAAATTGACGAGATTGGTCGGGCTGTGTACACTTTGCATGGAAATAAATCAAATGTGACATGGCTCTCAACAAATATTAAAAAGAGATTAAAATTGAGAGCGCATAGAGCCGGGGGGATTCAGTATGCAGATAGTACAAACCGACCTGCCAGGAATGGTGTTGGGGGAATACCGCGTTGAACGTTTGCTAGGAAGCGGTAAGTTGACCGCTGTGTATATAGGGACGCATGTAGCGCAGGGACAGCAGGTAATGATTACCGTCTTTCTTTTGCCTGCCGAGTTCTCGCCCCAGGCACGCGAACGCTTCAAAGCGCGTTTTCTTAACGAGGGGGCAATCTTAGCAAGCCTGCATCATCCGCATATTCTTCCTATTTACGCGACCGGGGAGCAGCATGGCTATCCGTATCTGGTAACGCCCTTTGTGAAAGAAAATTCCCTTGCCAGCATTATGAATACCTATCCACGTTTTCAGGCTGAGCGGGTGCTTGTTTTAATAAAGCAGATTGCGGATGCCCTGGATTATGCGCACGGTCGGGGTGTGTTTCATGGCGCGTTAATCCCTTCATCGATTCTACTAAGTGAGAAACAGGGCGTGCATATCGCCGGTTTTGGCTTTACCCATCTGCTAACAATGCAAGGGATTGAGCAAAATCAGCAGCCTTATGCTCATCTACTGAACGTGGTAGGCGCACTGTTATGCCCTCCGGTCTATATGGCTCCTGAATGGTTGCGAGGAGCGGCTATCGATGCTCGCACCGATGTGTATGCTTTGGGCGTCATGCTCTTCCAGCTTTTAACCGGTACCTTGCCGTTTCCAGAGGTGCAGTCGATAGAAAGTGCGTTACGCAATATCGGTCAGCCGGTGCCTTCGGCCTATGCCATCTGCCCCGATATTCCTGCCGGACTGGATTTGATTATCCAACAGGCGCTGGAAGCTGATCCCGCACGGCGCTTTCAATCAGCAGGCAGTCTGGCCCAGGCTTTTGAACGGGCTATGCTCTTGCTCCAGAAGGCCACTGCTGTTGCTTCGGCCACAGACAAACAAAGGGCTACGGATACACAGGTAACGTTGCCACCGACGGTCAACTGGTTTGATGAAGAGACGCTATCGGTAGCGGGTGATTTCAATACTACGCGCACGCTCACAGGCCGTCAGCGCGTGGTAACAGGTGGCTTAAAGAAGAAGGATGGTGATTGGCAACTCAGACCGCCGGTTGCGACCGGCAAGATGCCGACGGTTCAGTCCGGGCCGGAACAAGGTTTGGCGGAGCAAGCGACCGGTGAACTGCCGCCAATCAGTGATGATGCTACGGCTTCTGTAGACCCCTTTGTCTGGTGGTCAACCGTCTCGCTCAGCCAGGGTGAGGGGCAGGTGCCGGGGACATTCCAGGCTCGTACCACCATGCTCAGGGCCACCTCGGCTTTACGTAAGCCGCGCAAACCTACGCAGGCCGAGCGCAGACGCACACTGGCGATTCTGGCCGGAAGCGGTGTTGCGGCGGTGGGCATTCTCGGCCTCGGCGGTCTGGGTCTGGCCCATTTCATCGAGTCCCACATGCATCAGCCGACGGCTACCACACTCTCCCCTTCTACTACGGCGACCACCACGAAGCCGACGGCCCAGCCCTCGCCCACTACACAGCCTTCGCCAACAAAAGGGCCATCGGCTAAACCAACCAAGCAACCGTCGCCAACGGCGCAACCTGCTACTCAACCGACGCAGCAGCCCACAGCACAACCAACGGGTCAGCCTACAAACCAGCCGACACCGACACCACAGCCGCCGACACCGACACCAACGCCGTCGCATACCGGCACTGTCATCGGTTATACCAGCATGGGAACGAATAGCTCAAAAAACTTTAATGATCCTAATAATGGAGCCAGTGGCATTCTGATTCATCTGCCCAATGGCAATTTTGTTGCGTATAATCGTGCCTGTACACATGCAGGTGTACTTGTGTATTACAATACCGGAAACCAGAAGCTGGTGTGCCCTGCGCATGGTGCCATCTTTGACCCTGCTAACAATGGTCAGGTATTGCAAGGGCCAACTTCAAGACCCTTGCCGAGCATTCAAATTACGGTCAATAGCGACGGCACAATCACTGTCTGAGACGATATTGTAGAGCTACCAGAGGCGTGGTACAATCAAGCGCAAAATACGTTCCACGAAGGAGCGCGGCGATGGAGATGGTGGAGTCATTGGGTCGGCCTCTGGTTCTTTTCAATCCGGTGGCGAATAGAGGTCATGTACGGCGTTATCGTGATGCGCTGCGTCAGCGTGTCGAAGCCGAGCAGGGAGAGTATATCGAAACGACACGGCAGGGTGAGGCGCGAGAACGCTGCTTGCAAGCTGCCCGTGAGGGGCGTCCGGTCGTGGTCATCGGCGGTGATGGCACGGTGCATGAGGCGGTGAATGGCCTGCTCGCCGGTGATCGGCGCGTACCACTGGGCATTGTCGGTGCTGGCTCTGGCAACGATTTTGCCTGGAATACGCTCAAGCTTCCCCGTGATCCTCTGGATGCGTTAGAGCATGCGTTGCATGGGCGTCTGCTCTCTGTCGATGCGGGGATCGTCAATGAATGTTATTTTGCCAATGCCTTTAGCGTCGGCCTGGATGCGGACATCGCCGCAGCGGTTGGTAGCTTGAAAAAACTTCCTCTGATGAGCGGTGAGCGACTCTATTATACCGCAGCCTTGCGTCAGTTGTTGTTCGGCTATCAGCGGTGTCCCTGGCTGACCTGTGAGCTAGATGGCATCAATCCGCGACCGGAAAAAGGTGAGTCGCGCTATGTCTTGATGGCAGTATCCAACGGGCCAACGTATGGGGCGGGCTTTCGCATCAATCCCAATGCTGAGCCTTCCGATGGCTTGCTCGATATTTGCCTGATCGACTATACTCCACTGCTCCATGCTTTGCAATTGTTACCGCGTGTGCAGCGCGGCGAACATACAAATCTGCCGATAGTTCACTTCTACCGCGCTCGTACTGTGACGATTGAAAGCCGACAGCCTTTGTCGGTGCAAATAGATGGCGAACCTAGCCGGGCGAGTCGTTTTGAGGCGCGCGTTCTCCCCGCCGCGCTGCTGTTGCGCGTGTAAGCTATTTTATGCTAAAGGCAGATGGGCAGAGGTGCGCAAGTGTACATTGCTCGCACAGCGGTTTACGCGCATGGCAGATGGCGCGCCCATGAAAAATCAGCAGGTGTGAAAGGTCTAACCAGTCCTGTTGTGGGATGATGCGCATCAGGTCCTGCTCAACTTTTACCGGATCCTCGTTTGTTGTCCAGCCCAGGCGGCGCGCGAGGCGTCCGACATGGGTATCGACTACAAAGCCCTCAACGATGCCGAAGGCATTGCCCAGTACCACATTGGCCGTTTTGCGCGCCACACCGGGCAAGCTAAGTAGCCCTTCCATCGTGCGTGGCACCTCGCCGCCAAAATTCTGGAGAATGCTCTGGCAGGCGGCGCGAATATTCTTTGCTTTATTGCGATAAAAGCCCGTCGAACGAATATCCTGCTCTAGCTCTTCCTGGCTGACTTTCACGTAGTCTTCCGCCGTGCGATATTTCTGAAACAATTTTTCTGTTACTGCATTAACGCGCTCGTCAGTACACTGCGCGGAAAGCTGGGTAGCAATCAGCAACTCCAGCGGGTTGGAAAAATTAAGTGAGCAGGCGGCATCTGGATAGAGACGCCGCAGTTCGGTGATGATGGCCGAGACCTGTTCCGGTGAACCAGGGGTCGGGCCGGTATAGGTTGGTGATGTCTGAGCCATAAGCTATTGAGTGATCCTCGCTAGTCGAACAGATTTGGTGACGTTTAGATATATTGTATCTGATATTGTTCGCTATGGCCCTGTCCGCTCTGGCGCGCGAGAATTTTGTCGATCAAGTCGTCCTTTTTGACTCTTGAGGGGTAAAGGACATTGAGTTCTCTGGCTATCATTTTCAAGGTCTCCGTGTTTTTCTTCTTCAATTCGGCCTGAGTATAGACCTTATATTGTTTCTGCGGCTCCATCGACGTGTCTGGCCGATCAGTGTGAAGTATAGTTGTATCCTGGGGAGTGGGTTGGGTCAACTGCTGCTGAAGCTCAGCCCAGGTAACATCAGGCATGCGGCGCAGCAGCAACACGATGTTGGCGAGCAGGTCGGCCAGTTCATGCGGCTTCATCTGTTCTAGCTGCTCGATGGTAAGGCGTGGATTCATGATACTCTTCCTCTTTCGCAATAATCTTCAAGCTAGCGACATACCCAGCTTTTTCTGAGTCTGTACATGCCGGATGCGGCTGATAAACTCGCCCGCCAGCGCTTTAAACTGTGCTTGCAGTTCTGCTTCATGGCCTTTGGAGTTGGGCATAACACTGATGGGAATGTGGTTATCGGGCGCGGAGGCGATGCGCACGCTGTCGCTAATGATATGGTTAAAGACCTGACCGGGGTAGTCGGCACGTACCTGTTGGCAGTAGTGAGCGTGTAGTGTGACATTGGTTTTAATGCGCGTCAAAATGATGCCGCCCAGGACGGGACCGAACAGTGGCGGCTGACCCGGTGTGTGTGCCAGGGCAAAGAGTTTGTTGACCGAGCGTTGCAGGAGCGCGATGCCATATGTAGAGAGAAAATCCGGCACCGTCGGCACAATGTAAGCATCGCTGGCCCACAAACTGTTCTTCGTCACTGGATTGAAGTTTGGTGGGCAGTCGCAGATGATGTAGTCATACTCGTCTCGCACCTCGTCAAGCTGATGTTGCAACAGGGTGTAGCCTACGAAGTCGGCCAGACGTAGATCGACATCGACAAGTTCAGGACTGGATGGCAACAGATCAAAGCCAAAAACGGTGGTTGTCTTGCCTAGAACGTCGCTGACAATCAGGTCGTGTATCTCAATAGCACGCTCTTGCCGGTCGAAGAGCGTGTAGGTGGTACCGCGCGTGTCTTTCCAGTGACGCCAGTGTTCCTGTGTCATCACGTAGAAGGTCGCGCTGGCCTGGGGGTCGAGATCGACCAGTAATGTGCGCCGCCCATAATGCTTTGCTAAGGCCGCCGATAGTTCGACCGCGCAAGTGGTTTTTCCGACACCGCCCTTAAAGTTGATAATAGTGATGATCTGGCCCATATAGCCTCTTCAGTCTAAAAAACAGTAAATATTCCTCAATGGGGATAACAGTAATATTGGTCAATAAATACCTCTTGTGAAAGATTTGCTCGTTACTTTTTACCTGGCCTTATATTATAACGGTTGAATTCCTTATCAGGAACTCATAAGTGGTAATCAAGACCTGTAATTCGATAAATCGGTTAAAGAATGAACTTATAGGCCAGGAGTAGATAGATATTTTAACTCCTGACCTGTAAGTGTCGTGGATAATTGGTGGAAGAAAGAGTCTATACGTTAATGCCTTTATACTCCCTTGCCATAGCGTTCGCGCTGGCTACGTAGTAGAGTACGGAGGGCATCGGCTCGTCCACGGTTCCAGGCGGCGGAGCGCATCTCACCAAAGATGGGCAGTGAGCTTTGTTCACGAATGTTGGCGGCCCGCTCGCTTTGAAGGATTTCATGAACCAGTTGCCGGTCACTAATGCGCCAGCCACGCAGACGTGCGTGTTCTGCATAGCGCATCACACGCGCGAAACCGGCTTGATAATCCTGTTCATCTGTACTATTCCTGATGGGTGTATCTTGCATTATAACGCCTCGTATCAAAAATGATTCCTGCTGAAAACGAGAAATATAGAAATATACCTGTTCGATTATCGCAGAAAAGCGAGCGTTGCGTCAAGATTGCAGCAGAACAGCGCCCCAAAATGGCCAGAGGTACTATCTTTTATAGATATTAGCAGTTAGAGAGAAACGGTTGTTTCTAAGAGTAAATAGTTCTGGTTATAACGCAACTATCGCCTCAGCAAGCAGGCCATATGTTAGCTTGCCGCCTCTTTCTTTGTCTCACAGTGAAAGGAATAGCCCAGGCCAGGGATAGTGACGATATAGCGGGGATGGGTCGGATCGGCTTCAATTTTCTTGCGCAAATGATAAATATGTGCCCTGACAAGTTGTCTATCGGGAGTTTCGTCGGAGGGCCATACACGTGATATGATCTGTTCCAGGGAGCAGATTTGACCTCTATTAATGAGCAAAAAATGCAATAAATCATTCTCCAGGGCGGTCAGGTGGACTGTTTTATTGGCGATAGTCACGAGATGGCGATGTGTATCCACCTTGATTTCTCCAACAGCAATAACTCCTGAAGAGCGGGATTCAGTTGCATACTGTCTGCGTCGGCAAAGCGACCGGATGCGTGCCAGCAGTTGGCGGGGGAAAAAGGGTTTGAGCAGATAGTTGTCGGCTCCCCACTCCAACCAGCGCAGTTCGTTTTCCACCGTCCTTGTGCTACTCATCACAAATACTAATGTATCATATATTTTACGCATCTTACAGCACCAGGCGAGCAGATTCTGCTGAGATAGATCATCGTCTATGATGACCAGGTCAGGATGTTGCTCAAGCCAGAGTACGCTCGCTTTTTCACAGGTCGAGGCGCAGTAAATCTCGTAGCCATGTGCGTTTAACCAGTTTTTTAGCATGAGAATCATATCGCGGTCATCTTCTACCAGTAACAGTTTCATGGTATAGACTTCCTTTTACTTCTCGTTCGGGTTGGAATTGTTCATTGACATCCATTACTATACGCTGAAACTGGTAAAGAACTTATGAAGAACTCGTCAAAAATATGTAATAAATTTGTATGCTGGTGGGAGGCTACCGGCAATTTTTGACTCTCGCAATAACGACCGGACTGCAAGTGGGGTATCATAGAGGGTAGCGTTGTGGGCGAATGACGGGGGGACTGGTGAACTTGATGGCATACGAAAAAGCAGAAGAACATGTAAGATTTATAGATGTAAAGATAAAGGGAGGATTAGCATGAGTGAGCGTATTGGTTGTATCGGCCTGGGTTTGATGGGCAAGCCGATGGCGCGCAATCTTCTCAGGGCGGGTTTCCAGGTCACAGTGTATAACCGTAGCCGTCCCGCTATGGACGAACTGATCTTAGAAGGAGCGGTCGCAGCGGATTCACCGGCGCAGGTGGCGCAGCAGAGCGATATTGTGATTACGATGTTGCCGGACACACCGGATGTTGAGTCCGTCATCTTCGGCGAGCAGGGCATTCTCGCGGGGGCGCACGAAGGGTTACTTGTGATTGATATGAGTACTATTTCCCCACTCGGCACCGTCCAACTGGCGGCTAAACTGGAGCAGCACGGCGTTCACATGCTGGACGCACCGGTTAGTGGTGGCGATGTGGGCGCAAGAGAGGGAACGCTCTCGATCATGGTTGGTGGATCGGAAGCGGATTTTGAGCGCGCGCGCCCTGTATTCTCCGTTTTGGGCAAAACCATCACGTATTGTGGCCAGCACGGAGCGGGTCAGACCGTCAAGGCATGCAATCAGGTAGTAGTGGCCTTGATTATCGCGGCGGTCTCTGAGGGGCTTGTGCTTGGCTCAAAGGTGGGTGTGAGACCGGAAATTCTCTTGCAAGTGCTGAGCGGGGGTCTGGCGCAGAATCGCGTGATGGATCTGCGTGGCCCGACGATGATTAAGCATCGTTTTGAGCCAGGGGGCAAGGTGCAATTTCATCGCAAAGACCTGGGTATTGCGCTACAACTGGCCCATGCCTACGATGTGGCATTACCGCTCACTGCGCTGGTTGACCAGTTCTTCACCACCTTAGTCGCCCATCAGCAAGGCATGATGGATCATTCTGCTTTGCTGACGGTGATTGAGCGACTCTCAAATTATCAGCCTGGGTAGGCGAGCAGAACAGGGGAGCAGGATACTCCTGGCGGGTACCCTGCTCCCTTATTATCTAAGCTTTGTTACGGAGCAAAACCTGGTAAATGGCCTGGGTGCCAAAGTTCAGTGCTTCAATAGGAAGGCGCTCGTTGGCGGCGTGCAGACTTTGCAGGAAGTTCAGGTCTTCCGGTAAATTCATGGGGTGGAAACCGTAGGTTTGGATACCCAGTTGTGAGAAGAAGCGCCCGTCGGTTACGGCGGGCATCAGCACCGGCATGGGGGTACCACTGGGGTCGGCCTCGCGTAAAATATCGGCGAGCGTTTCATAGAGTCCCATGTCGGCTTCGGCCCGTCCCTTGCCATATAGCACTACCTCGAACTCGATATCATTGCCGAGCAGCGCGTGTAATTCTTGTAGCATGTCGTCAGCCGTGAAGCCCGGTAATAGGCGTCCGTCCAGTTCAAGGACAATTTCGCTGGGGATGACATTGACTTTTGCTCCGCCATGCACGGTCGTTGCATTGATGGTGTTGTGCAAAATAGGATCAAAGAAGGCGGCGTGTGTGGCAAGTTGATCCAGAATGCTATCGGTCTGTGTAGGATCGAGCAGCTTTTGAAACTGAGCGCCGACAGTTTCCGGCAAGACAGAGGCAATGGTTTCAATCATCTGTTGAGGGATAGGCGTGATGTGGACGGGCAAACGGTGTTGATCGAGACACTGAAGCATGCGTCCAAGCTTAGCCATGGCTCCGCCACGCATCGGCATGGAGCCATGCCCGCCGGGACCGTGTATAGTGGCGCGTAGCCAGCACATCTGTTTTTCCAGCACCTGAATGGGATAAAATTTATGGCCAGCGATATAGCTGGTAAATCCCCCCAGTTCACCCAGCGCATAACGCACGCCTTCAAAGATCTGAGGATGGTTTTCCACCAGGTATTGTGCCCCAAGTGGCCCGCCAGCTTCTTCGTCGCTGAGTATGGCCAGAATAACGTCGCCGGGAAGTGAGACCCCTTCGGCGTGGGCACGGAGCAAGGCGCAGATCATCATGGTGACGGTGCCTTTCATATCCAGTGTGCCGCGTCCCCAGATATAGCCATCGGCAATTTCGCCGGAGAAGGGTGGGTGTTGCCAGTCCTGCTTCTCCGTTGTTACTACGTCTATGTGTCCCTGTAAGAGTAGCGGGGGGGCATCGCCACGGCCTTTGAGACGGGTGATCAGATTTGGACGTGCCGGGTCGGCGGCCAAAATAATGGTGGATAAACCGGCCTGCATCAGCAAATCGTTGATGAAAGCGATACAGGCCGCTTCATTGCCGGGTGGATTGGTTGTGTCGAAACGTATAAGCTGTTGCAGCAGTTCTACCGGACGTTCATAGAGCGCTGGCTCAACGCGATTCAATGAAAATGACATGAATAATCTCCTGTCTATCTGTGGAGAATGCTCTGAAAGCCTGCTTTGTGTTACCGGCGGTCTGGTGCTGGTAACCACCAATTGTTAAGTATACTATAGTCACGAGTGAGAGGTAGGGGTAGCTCTATTAAAGATCATGGTACGTTGTTATTGCACGTTGCCGGTGCGCATTACACCGTCTCTCCTATGTGTATTGTCAAGCGTTGCTATCGCTTGATATACTCACCTTGTGAAGTGGTGGGATGGGGATAATTAAGCGTGTTAAGGCAATAGGGATAAGATAGAAAAAAGGTATTTAATAAAAGTAAGGAGTGTTCTGTGAAAGTATTAGTTACCGGTGCCGCCGGTTTTCTGGGTGGGCATCTTGTAGATATGCTGGTAGAACGTGGTGATGAGGTGCGCGCGCTGGTGCGTCCAATAGAGGATACCAGTCATTTGCGCTCGTTGAGTGGGGTAGAGATTGTTTATGGTGATATGACAGATGCACAATCGCTCAAGCGGGCGGTGCAGGGTGTGCGGCGGGTCTATAATGTGGCGGCTAAAACTGGCCCCTGGGGATTAGAGTCCGATTATCACGCGGTCAACGTGCGTGGGCTGACCGACCTGATCCTGGCTTCGCTGGATGCCGGTGTGGAGCGTATTGTGCATACCAGCTCTATTACTGTCTATGGACATCATCTGCATGGCCTTGTGACTGAGGATAGCCCTTTTCACGCGGAAGACAACCCTTATAGCCGCACCAAGATAGCGGGCGAGCGCTTGATCGCCGATATGGTGCGCGATCAGAATGCACCGGTTGTGATTGTGCGCCCCGGCTGGATTTATGGACCGCGCGATAATGCCAGCTTTGCGCGCTTTGTCGGGCTGGTTGAGTCGGGCAAATACTTCATCTTTGGTACGGGCAATAATATTGTGCCGATAGTGTATGTGCGTGATGTGGCGCAAGGATTGATCAAGGCAGGTGATGCTGGTACTGAGGTGATTGGGCGCGCGTATACAATCGTCGATGACCGTCGCGTCTCGCAGGCGGAATATTTAAATGTTATTGCCGATACACTGGGTGTGCCGCGTCTCAAAGTGCATGCCCCCTATCTTCCGATATATGCCACCGGTCGCGCGGCTGAACTGCTCTGGGAAGCGCTGGGGAGGCGCAGTTCCACTCCACCGCCGTTGACGACCTATGGTGTGACGCTGCTCGGCGGTGATCAGCAGTTCTCGATTGAGCGCGCACGCCGCGAGTTGGGCTTTGCCCCCGTTTATGATGTCAGGCGCGGTGTGGCCGAAGGCGTGCGCTGGTACCTGGAAGCCAAACGCGCACGTCAGGAGATGCAAAAGAAACAGCCGATAAAGGCATAATGGCGCACTGTGAGCACTTGCTTTTCATTCAGAAGAATGTGCCGTTTCTCTCTACGGTTCAGGGGTGGGTGAGGCGGCGCGTTTCTTTGTCCGTGAATAGATGGAGAGGTTTGCGTTGGCGTGCCTGGAACCAGTTAAAGAGATAAGCCAGCGTAATGAAGATAATGAGTGCGTTGCGCAGCGTGATGCTCTGAATATAGCCCGGCACAAAGGGAATCTGGAGCGGGTCGTTGAGGGCAAACGGATAGAGGGCCATGTAGACAAAGGTGGTCAGGGCCGAGGCCATGCCCCAGCAGAGCAGCCAGAAAGAGTCGTTGGCCCCGGCGTAAGCTAACAGTGGCATGAGCCAGATAAGATATTGAGGGCTAAATACCTTCCCAGTTGCAATGAACACAAGGAGTAATGCAATAGTTGCCTGGGTTATATCTATCCGTTCATGCCACTGCATGTAGATAGTATACACGCATCCCAGTAAAAAGAGAAGAGTGGATAGGGAAGATACGATTGAGTCAAAGGGACTGAGAATGTTGAGCGAGCCAAAGTTATAGACAATCTGTAAGGGATAGCCCATGTATGCCGAGAGATAGAGGAACGCGCTACCGGTAGCTCCAATCTCTATTGGCCGTTGAATGAAATAAATTACCTGGCTCAGTACTGCCTCCTGAAAATTCAGGAGGGCGAAGAATCCAGTAATGCCTCCCACAATGCCCAGGAAGAGCAAGAGGTTTTTCCAGCGCCAGTGTGGAGCTTGCCGAAGCGTGAGCCAGAGGTTGCGTGGTAATGCCATTAATGACGAGGAAGGCGGAGGGGTGAAAAAGAGGCCGCTGGCGCGTTGTTCTGCTATAAAGAGCGAGGGCAGGAAGAGCAGAGGGTACAATTTGCACAGCACGCCGAAAGCCAGCGCAATATAGGCAGCTATCCAGTGTTTGCGTTCAGCGGCGATTAAGAAGAGCAGCGTCAGGGTGGCAGGAAGCAGGTCAAAGCGCGTTTGAGCGGTGGCCAGGCCGCCGATAAAGAGATAGAGGGCGAAGACGAGTGCCGAATGGCGAGGGCCATAACGCATAAGGAGCCAGTAGAGCAGTACCGAAACCAGGGCCATCAGCAATGCGAAGGCCAGTTGATAATATGCGATTGGGGCGAAGAGCGCCAGTGAGAATGGCAGTAAGGTCAGGGGTGGATATTCAATAGGTAGCATGTGAAATGGCGGTTGTATGCTTGTGCCCAGGAAGCTACATTGTGTTGCCGGTAGCAGGTTGGTGGCTTTACTGCCTAACCAGAACGTCAAAGCGTAGCACTGATAGCGTGCGGGATCGGTGTTCGGTAAGAAAATCTGCCAGGAAGAACCGCAAAAGATAGCGAAATTGACGAAAATGATAGCAATATAGGCTGCCAGGCCGCTTTGAGCGGTCAGGAGAGTCATCAGGTTAGTGAAAGAGCGCCTGAAAATGCTGGTATTCTTCTGTTCTGCTCGATTCTGTATCAAGACTATGTTCTTTCCACTACATTTGATTGACATGAAATTGAGGGCGGTGCTACAATCACGAATGGGTATACACCGGCGTCTACAGATGCATTATTTTTATGAAGTTGTATGCATCTTGCAAGACGAGTGGTGTGCGATGTGAGTAACGCTTGCTCATCCTCTATGGGGATGAGCAAGTCATTCGTTAGAGAAGGATGTATTAACGATGGATAGCAGGAATCGCACCGAATCAAAGACCTTGAAGGTGGGCGATGTAGCCCCCGACTTTACGTTGAAGACGGCGGATGGCCAGGAATGGCGTCTAAGCGATTGGCGCGGCAAGAAAAATGTAGTGCTGGCCTTTGTGCCCTTCGCGTTCAGCCGTACCTGTTCCGCGCAGTTGCCTGCGTATGAGGCTGAAAAGGAGCGTTTCGAGGAGTATGATGCCGAGATCGTCAGCATCAGCGAGGATAGTACTCATGCGTTGAAGGCGTGGCGAGATACGATGCATGTCGGCTTCCCTCTACTCTCCGACTTTTATCCGCAGGGGCAGGTAGTAGACCTGTATGGTGTGCGTCACCCGGCAGGGATGGCAGAGCGCGCGCTCTTCGTCATTGATAAAGAGGGCATTATTCGCTATATCGAGATTCAATATGTTCCTGCTGCGATGCCCGACAATGAGGATTTGTTCGAGGCATTGCGCAAACTTGACTAGAAGCGTATTTTGAACAAGCCACAATGCTCTCCATGCTGCATTAGCGTGGGGGCATTGTAGATACCTGCGTGAGTATTGGTATGAAGCGGTCTATTTTTATGTTTAGGAAGGTCTTTTATGAGTTCAGCAAAGTCGGCAGAGTCCGATCTGTCTCCAGAGGCTGGCGGTACGCAAGGCCGCCTCGGTACGGGTGCGCTCACGACCTGGGATTGTATCGCACAATCGCTGGCGATTGGGCCTATCTTTTCCGCCGCTTTTGTGGCATTCCTGATCGCAGGTACAGCAGCTAGCGCTGCTCCTGTGGCTGAAATTATCGGTGCAGTGGGTGTGCTTGCACTTGGCTACGTGATCTCTCTGTATGCTCGACGTTACCAGGGTGCAGGGGCCATCTACGATTATTTGAGAAGAACCAATCCGATACTGGGCATTTTTGGTGCAGGCATCTATTTTCTGGGCGCGTTAACGCTGGATAGCGGTGGCTTTCTGGTGCTTGGATTGCTGGTCTCACAGACGCTGGGGCAGTATCTCAACCTGAATATTCCCTGGTGGCTGGGCACGATTATCATGCTGGCAATTGTCTTTGCCATCAACCACTTTGGTATCAAGCTAACCACGCGCGTGCAGCTTGCGTTGACGAGTCTTTCGGTAATCCCGTTGTTGATCCTCGCTGTCGCCATTATCGTCCAGGGTGGGGCGGCGGGTAATACCTTGCAAGCCTTTAATCCGGGCGCTGTACCGGCTTCCGGCCTCTTCGGTGGTATTCTCTTTGCCATCTTGCTCTTCGTCGGTTTTGAGACTTCGGCGTCGCTGGGAGAGGAGACAGCCAACCCGCAGCGTTCTATTCCGCGCGCGGTGATCGGAACAGTGGCTCTGGCCGCCGTCTTCTTTCTCTTGATGATCTATGCCTGTGACATTGGCTATGGTCTGGCCAATACCAGCAAGTGGGCCAGTGATTCCCTGGCGCTTGACACAATGGCGAACCGTTATGTGGGGAAATGGCTGGCGGTGCTGATCGATATTGCCGTTTTTCTTGATGCCACTGCCGTCATGAGTGCCTTTATGGCGACGACGGCGCGTGGTTTCTTTGCTATCGCGCGTGCGGGCCTGCTTCCTCGACCGCTGGCTACCGTCTCCAAACGGCACAATACTCCTCTGGGCGGCAATCTGTCCGTGGCTATTGTGGCGCTGATTATCCTGGTGGTCACTGCGCTTTCACAGCTACATGTCGCCGATGCGACCGCGCAGGGGAATGTCTTCACCCAGTTTGGCATCATGAGCACCATCGGGAGCCTTCTGATTGAGCTGATTTATATTGTGCTGGCTGTTGTCGCTATCCGCTTTGTGCGTGAAGCTCCGATCTGGTGGCGTTGGATAGTGCTGGCGATTGCCATTGTGACGCCTGTTCTGGGCATTTATGGCAGCGTTGTTCCTTTCCCGCCCTTTCCCAACAGCCTGGCCGTTTATGTTGCCGTTGCCTGTGTGGTTGTTGCTGGTGTCTGGGCATTCCTCATGCCAAGCCTGCGCCCGGCGGCGGTGCAGAAGGCGCGGGAACCGTATGCCTGGGAGGGCGATACTGAATCAACCGCACTGTATTAGTGATAGAATGTGAAGGTCGGAAAGATATTTTCTGGCCTCTAGTGATGAAGGAGACAGGGCATTCCTTATAGATGTCCCGCTCTCCTTATAGTTTTTAAATTTCTGAGAAAGATGAGGGTATGTCTACAATTATTTCTGAGTCAGAACAGCTTTTGCATCCACTCGAACCCTTGACGCCGGAGGAGATTGCGCGTGCCGTTGCTTTGATCCGCCACTATCCTGAGTATCACGAGCAGGTACGTTTTGTGTATGTCAATCGAGCGGAGCCGGTGCGAGGGCGGGACGAGACGGCGCGTCTGGTTTCGGCGGTGCTGCTCGATAAAGCGCAGAACCCGGCAACGGTGATCGAGGCCGAGGTGAATCTAACGACGGGGAGCGTGAGTCGCTACGAGCGTGTGGTCGGTGTGCAGGCCAGCGTCATGTTCGAGGAGTTTCTGGCGGTCGAAGGTCTGGTGAAAGGACATCCCGATTTCATCGCGGCCCTCAAACGGCGTGGCATTACGGAGGCGGATCTGCCGCGTGTGAATGTCGATCCCTGGTCAGCGGGCAATTATGGTGCGCCGGAGGAGGACCCACACGCGCACCGCATCCTGCGCACGACGGTTCATTATCGGATGAGCGATGATGTTGAAGAGAATTCCTATGCTCACCCCATTGAGGGACTCCACGCAATCGTCGATATGGGAACGATGCAGGTTCTGCGGGTGGACGATTTCGGTGCGGTGTCTATCCCTCAGCAATTCGGGAATTATCTGCCGAAAGATGTGGAGCCGCTGCGTTCTGATCTCAAACCTATCTCGATTACGCAGCCGGAGGGTACCAGTTTCCGCGTTGAGGGACATCATGTCTTCTGGCAAAACTGGGATTTCTGGGTGGACTACGCGCCGCGTGAGGGGCTTATTCTGCGCGAGATTTACTATACGCACAAAGGGGAGCGCCGCCCGATTCTGCATCGGGCCGCACTAGCGGAAATGGTGGTTCCTTATGGAGACACGAACCTCAGCCATGCCAAGCAGAACGCTTTCGATGTTGGTGAGTATGGTGTGGGCTGGCTGGGCAACTCCCTGGAGTTGGGTTGCGACTGCCTGGGTGACATCTACTATTTTGATGCGCATATGACCGATAATGCCGGTGAGGTGCAAACGCTGAAGAATGTTGTGTGCATGCACGAAGAAGATGATAGCATTCTTTGGAAGCATACAAACTATCGCACCGGTCATGGCGAGACACGCCGCATGCGCAAACTCATCGTCTCCTTCTGGGCTACTGTTGGCATCTATGATTACGGCTTCTACTGGTCTTTCTACCTGGACGGGAGCATCGAACTGGAGACGAAGCTAACCGGCATTATGAATATCGGCGCGGTTGAACCAGGCGTACAGCCGCGTTATGGCGAGCTGGTCGCTCCCGGTCTCTATGCGCCGAATCACCAGCATTTCTTCTGCTTCCGGCTCGACCCGATGATTGATGGGGAACACAACGCCGTTGAAGAATTAAACACGGTAAGTATTCCAATGGGAGTGGAGAATCCTTTGGGCAATGCGTTTGAGGTGACACGCACGCGCCTGCGCACGGAACAGGAGGCGCAACGTGATCTAGAGGATCGGTCTTCACGAAGCTGGCGTATTATTAACCCCTCGGTCATCAATCCGATTACCGGCTATCCGGTAGGCTTTGAGCTAATGCCGACAAGCAAAAACGTTTTGCCTTTTGCCCATCCAGATTCCAGCTACCTGAAACGAGCTGGTTTCACCCGCCACCACCTGTGGGTGACACCCTACACACCGGAGGAGCGCTATCCGGCGGGTACATATCCGAATCAGAATCCTGGCGGTGATGGTCTGCCACGCTGGACGGCGGCGAATCGCCCGGTCGATAATACAAGCATTGTCGTCTGGTATCTTGTTGGCGTGCATCACCCGGCGCGTATTGAGGAATGGCCGGTAATGCCACGCGCGAAGTATGGGTTCATGTTGCGTCCGCATGGTTTCTTCACAGCCAATCCCGCACTGGATGTACCACCACCCCCCCCCACTGAGCATGGCGACTGCTGTGCGACGGAACATACACATGAGTAAAGACGTAACTTATAACCGTATATATAACCGTATGTAGGTATGGCCCTGCCAGGGGCGCGGCCTGGAAGACCACATCCCTGGTGAGGGCTATACCTCGTTTGCCCTGTTTTCCCTGCTCATAATTCACAGCCCCTGGCAAGGGAGCAGAAAAGCCTTACACCGATGGGTCTTTTCTTGTATACTCACGTTGCATCCCTGGAGCAAGGGGAGGGTGCTTCCTCGATTGGGTAGGAGTACGTTATGGGTACACCAGGCAGAAAGCCGGAGAGAACGTCCTCGGTCTCAGCAGGAACAGGACACGATGACGTGGATCGACAGGATTTTCAGGTGTTTTACCAGGAGCATTTCGCTCTGATCTACCGCTACGTCTATAGCAAAGTTGGCAACCGCGAAGAGGCTGAAGACCTGGTATCACAAATATTTCTTAAAGCAGTGCGCAGCATAGATAAAGAGCGAAGCTGGCAGAGTATGCAGCAGTGGCTCTTTCAAGTGGCACGCACGACCATCGCTGATTACTGGCGTGTCCATTATCGCCTTACAGTTAGCTCGCTCGACGAGTTGCTTGAGGCGGGGTGGCAAGGCCCGGCAGATGAAGAAACTGCTGTTATGAACAGCAGGCCGGAAGAACTGGTTGAACGTATTCTTCAGTTATTACCTGAACAGTACCGGGAAGTGTTGACATACCGGTTTCTGCTCAATCTTTCGATTCGTGATACTGCTCAGCGGATGGGTCTGACAGAAACCCATGTGAAAGTACTTCAGTTCCGCGCGCTCAAACGCGCCGCTGCTCTGGAAGCAATCGCTTCGGGCGAGCGAGGGGAGAGACACCATGCCAGATGAAGATCAGGATCGATTTGAGGATTATCAGGAGCTAGAACGCTTTATTGAGCAACTCCAGGAAGACCACGCGACTCATCCACCAGCCGGATTGACGCCCGAACAGGCTCGTGTCTATCAGATGGCGGCCCTTTTCCGCTCCGCTGCTCCTGACGCCGCCGAACCGCGCCCAGAATTTGCTGAGGAACTGTATACTCGCCTCGAACAAGAGCTGCACCAGTTGCAAGAACACAGGCCGGAGCAATCAAGGCACCTTGTTCTTCCCTGGAAGAAACGAGAAGGAAGAGCCAGAAAGGGAGGCATGCCCACGTCACCGGCGGTTTCGCGTCGATCACTGATTGCCGGTGGTGCTGCTGTGGCTGCCTCGCTGGTGGCGGGAGCAGCCATCGAACACGAAATTGAGCACAGTGCGGCGAACAAACCGGCAGCATCAACTGCTTCGCAATGGCAAGAGCAACTCATCTCAGCCGATCAACCGACGACCTGGCTATTTGTGACCACTTTGGCTGAACTGGGCGACAAAGCTGTGCGTTTTGCTACTGATACTATCGTAGGCTACGTTATTCGAGATAATAGCGTTCAGAGCAGCCGCTACGGGGGTGAGGAAAGTCAGGTTATTGCTCTTTCCGCAGCCTGCACACACATGGGCTGTCTCCTTCAGTGGCAAGCATCCGCGCGTACATTCCGTTGCCCCTGTCATGGCGGCCTTTTCACCGAAAAAGGAGAGCCTGATCCCCAGTCTCCCCTGCGCTATCTTACCTCGTTGCCACGTTTGCAGACAAAGGTTGAAAACGGCAACGTGTATGTCCAGGTGCCTGCTGGCACTCACTAACCCCTTCTCGGCGATTCCGGTAAACGAACCTTTCATCATGTCTGACAGCTTTTTATTCCCATTATATTTTCAAAATCGATGAAGACCTGGGTGTCTGTTCCTGACCTGGGAGCCGGAGGTAATATCCAAGAAGTAGGAGACCGGCGAGTGCTGGTACGGCTGGCACGAGAGTGCGCCAGTTGAGCAGTGAGAATTGGCTGGTGGCATAGGCGGCGCTGATGTACATGGTTGCGCGTTGACCGGAAGCGGTATAAGTCTGGAGAGCCAGAATCCGTCTGGGTGCGCCACCTTTGTAATAAATATCAACCGGTGTGCCAGAGGGCAGGTGTGAGGGTAGAGTAGGCGTGAAGGCGCGTGGATTAGCAATATAGACATCATTGCTGTTAATGAGTTGAAGCAAGATCACATCATTGCCTGCACCAAGCGCATGCTCGGCGGCGACCTGAATATGCCCTGATGTTTTTGGGAGAGGTGCGCTCACGGGATGGAGTACCCAGAAAAGCGCAATGCCTAACATGATGAGCCAGAGGCCCAACCAGAGCATGTACCGTGATCGTTTCATCAACTACATTCCTAATGCCTTATGATAAAAGCGAACAGAATGGCAATTCCGTATGACTATTATTTCATACTAAGCAGCAATTGACAAGGAAGCTGAACAAAACTATGATGAAATGGCTATGAGCATCTCGGTGTAGGGATGCGGTTTAACCACATCTATCGTGCGATGTATCGCCTGTAACCGTATTATCATACATATCCGCAAAATCATGGAAAACCAATCGTATCTGGAAATGTAGTGTGAACGGTGAATAGGCAATACATCGGACGGTAGACGTGATAAACCAGATTCCTAATAGAATTACCAGACTCAGGCCATATTGCGCAATTCACGCTTCAGGATTTTGCCCGTAGCGTTCTTCGGTAAGGGCTGATCAATGAAGCGGATGATGCGTGGGTACTTGTAACCGGCGAGGCGTGCCTTGCAGTATTCACGAATCTCCTCTTCGGTTGCAGTCGCACCGGGCTTGAGATAGATGATGGCTTTGACCTCTTCACCCAGTTGCGGGTCAGGAACGCCGATGACGGCGGCCTCGGCAATAGCGGGATGGGCGTACAGCACCTCTTCGAGTTCACGTGGATAGACATTGAAGCCGCCGCGAATAATCATATCTTTCTTGCGATCCACGATAGAGAAGTAGCCATCCTCGTCCATTTTACCGATGTCACCGGTGTGGAACCAGCCGTTATGGATGGCCTCGGCGGTGGCTTCCGGGCGCTTGTAGTAGCCCTTCATGATATTGTGACCGCGAATGACAATTTCACCGATCTCACCAACTGGCAGATCGTGATCCTGGTCATCGACAATTTTCATCTCGATGCCCCAGATAGGAATGCCGACCGTGCCGGGCTTCGCAGGCTTGTATAGCACGTTTGAGGAGGCGACGGGTGACGTTTCTGAGAGGCCATAGCCCTCAAGAATGGTGATGCCGAACTCGCGCTTCCAGGCTTCCAGAATCTCGACCGGTAGCGACGCGCCACCACTATTGCAGAAGCGCAGACTGGAAAGATCATATTTCTTGCGCTCCGGGTGGTTGAGCATATAGATATACATAGTGGGAACACCGGAGAAGGTGGTCACATGATCGCGTTGGATGATCTCAAAGGCTTTCAACGGGTCGAAACGCGGCATCAGTGTCATCGTTGCGCCGACTGTGACCGCTACGCCCATGACTGCGCTCAGGCCAAAGGAATGGAAGAGGGGCAAGGCGACCAGGGCCACATCATCGGGGAGCCATTCGATACCGAGCGTGGTGGCTGCAATACGTGCGTTGAAGAGCAGATTGAAGTGAGTCAGTTCAGCCCCTTTAGGCTGCCCGGTGGTGCCACTGGTATAGATAATGACGGCAGTGTCATCCGGCATGGTGGCGACCATCTCAAACTTCGGCGAGGTATCAGCCAGGAAAGCGTCAAAACGAAGCGCGCCTTCTACGTCGGGCAGTGCGGTTGAGCCGGGCGCGTTGATTATCACCAGCTTCTTGCAGGTGGGTGTTTTCTGGTAGCCCGCGACGGCATCGGCGACGAAGCCTTCCCAGGCAATCAGCATCACGGAGTCGCTGTCTTGCAGATGATAGGCTATTTCCGGCCCACGCAGCAGAACGTTCAGGGGGACGACGACTGCACCCGTTTTGAGGATGCCGAAGTAGCACATCAAAAATTGTGGAATATTAGGAATGAGGATTGCGACCTTTTGATCGCGCTCGATCCCCGCTCTAACCAGTGCATTGGCGACCTTATTCGAGGCAGCGTTGAGTTCGCCGTAAGTCATCTTGAAGTTTTCAAAGATGATGGCGGTATGGCCGGGATCTTTTTTGGCACTTTCTGTAAGCATCGTTGCTAAGTTAAGACTCATAATGGCTGTGTCCTTCCTCTGGCATGTACACCTTAGAATTAAAGTGATACGGGTCATCCATATTATAAACTAAAAGGGAAGCGGACTGTGTTGTCTATGCTATAATGATACAGTTCATGTGCGTTGTTGTACCTGTTCCAGTAGACTAAGCAGGAGTAGAGAAAAAATGGCTGCAATTCAAGAACTGGCCGCGATGTTACTCAGTATGGATGTCATTGACCTGTCCCCGTTGTTCTATACGAACATGCCGCACTGGCAAAGTCACCCGGATATGATGATCGTGGAAGATGCGCGCAATTTTCGCCAGAATGGCTATTTTTTGCAGACGCTAATCTTGCCGGAGCATTGCGGCTGTCACGTCGATGCGCCTGCGCATGCGTTGCCCGACCGGCCCGAACAGACGATTGAGACATTTCCCCCTGACATGCTGATGGGCATTGCTAAGAAAATAGATCTTTCCCAGGAAAACTACGCGCCGGGCGACATGGTGCCGCTCAGCAAGGTGCAAGAGGTGATGCAACGCACGGGGATCACGATAGAGAAGAACGATATTGTCATCTTTGACTTTGGCTGGGATAAGTACCTGGTAGACGTGGAGCAGAAGCCGCCGCACGAACGCAACTGGTGGGGGCAGAATGAACCCGGACTGGATAAGGATACCTGCCGCTATCTCTATGAATGTGGCGTCAAGGCGGTTGGATCCGATACGGCGGCCTGTGATATGGCCCAGGTCAATGGCGAGCGCAAGGGAGGCTACGGTCACGGCATCTATTTCCTGCCCAACGGCATCTTCATCATCGAGGGCCTCTATGGCCTGGCGAAAGTGCCGACGACCTTCTATTTCATAGCCTTGCCGCTCAAGATCAAAGGCGGCTCCGGCTCACCCCTGCGCCCGATTGCGCTGGTGCCCAGGTCATAACAGATGTCGCATATGTGACATAACAGAATTTCTTATAGTCGGAAAGGATAGGCGTTCATGAGCAACAGTCCCGATGTTCCCAGCTTTGCCCAGGATATCAAACCGTTATTTCGTGATATTGACCGTTCTTCAATGGATTTTGTGTTTGACCTCTGGGATTATCAGGAGGTCAAAGATCACGCTCAAGACATTCTCGAACGTGTCTCTGATGGCACTATGCCGTGTGACGAAGAATGGCCACAGGAGCGCATCGAACTCTTTCGTCGCTGGATAGAGACAGGTATGTCGGCGTAGGTACCGTCAATGAGTGAGCAGAAAAACATTTCTCATGCTGCTCCACCGGGGAAGGTTTACCTGGTGGGCGCTGGCCCCGGCGACCCCGAACTGATAACGGTAAAGGGATTGAATATGCTACGCCGGGCCGACGTGGTTATTTATGATAATCTTGTCAATCCCGTTTTGCTTGATGAAATAAGGGCGGATGCGGAAAAAATATATGTTGGAAAGGTGGCGGGGCGACATACGCTACGTCAGGAGGGTATCAATCGGCTACTCATTCAGTATGCGCGTGCCGGTAAGCTTGTGGTGCGCCTCAAGGGAGGAGATTCCTTTGTTTTCGGGCGCGGCGGAGAGGAGGCTGAAGCGCTGGTAGAGAATGGGATTGCCTGGGAGGTGATCCCTGGTGTCACCTCTGCCGTCGCCGTTCCCGCCTATGCCGGTATTCCGGTGACGCACCGCGAATATGCTGCCGCTTTTACCGTGATTACCGGCCATGAAGCCTCAGAGAAAGAAGAATCGTCCTTCGATTGGGAGGCCATTGCACGCCTGAACGGCACTCTGATTGTGTTAATGGGCATGACCAGATTGCCGCAAATTGTGCGTTTGTTGCTGTGTCATGGCAGAGCGACCAGCACGCCGGTGGCAGTCATTCGTTGGGGCAGTATGCCCATGCAACAGAGCGTGATCGGAACCCTGGAGACGATTGCAGAGCAGGTGCAGCAGGCGCGCCTGCAACCCCCGGCGCTGATCATTATCGGCGATGTGGTCAGGCTGAGTGAGCGTCTACGCTGGTTTGCTGAGGCTGCACCGGAAATGCTGCAAGCGGATGATTTGTCTGACGAGTGAGAGATGATATGACAGCGATTTACCGATGAGTTTTACGTCCGGGAGACTTATACAGAAGTACCTATGCTACAAGTCAAGAGGGTTGCGGCCCTCCCAGGTGCCGGAAGAGGCGATGGGACGGAAGCGCGCGAAGAGTTCTTCTTTGTACCAGCGCTCACTTCGGGTGCGACGAATAACCTCGGCGTGAGGTGTGGAGCTATAGGCGAAAGAGGTTATGGCGGGCAAGGTACGCCAGACACTGAGAGTAGCCTGGTAGATGAGCGGGGCCTCACCGATACCTACAGAATTGAGGCGCTCCGGCTGCTGCAAGAGGTGTTCGGCGACGGCGGGTACAGCTTTGAGGAAGGCGGATACTTTGTTGAGACGAATGGTGGCGCGTGTCAGAACGACCCAGGGGCCGGAGTCGGGCGCAGGCGCGGCGGGGATATGCGCGAAAGGGTCGCGTCCGCCCCAGCGACCATGCCAGCGTACCGGTAACATATGTACCGTCCATAATTCATCCGAATTTCTCCTGATGCGTCGCATAATAGCCGAATGCTCTTCAAAATGTCTGAGCGCGACCCTTGACTGCCAGACGGTGAACATGGCGTAGCGCTGCCAATCAGCATGCGGATCGAAGGCATGACCGCGCCCGACGCCCAGCAGACGCCAGAATTGCAGGCCGGGCGTGCATATCAATGACCAGCGATCCAGGCCGAGATGCATCAATGTGTTCAAACTGGCCGGTTTTGGATAGTGCGCCAGCATAAAGGCGACGACAGGCTTATTCTCTTCACTATGCTGCATTGCTATTTAACCTCTATGTATTATTGTATCTCTGCCCCCGTAGGGGCGTGATTCGTCACGCCCTGAGAGCCGTGCGACGGGCGTAAGGGCAGATGAAGAAATTTCTCCCTGAAACCGGCAATGGCATCGTGCCGTAGGGGCGTGATTCATCACGCCCTGAGAGCCGTGCGACGGGCGTAAGGGCAGATGAAGAAATTTCTCCCTGAAACCGGCAATGGCATCGTGCCGTAGGGGCGTGATTCATCACGCCCTGAGAGCCGTGCGACGGGCGTAAGGGCGTGATGAATCACGCCCCTACGAAAGGACGTATGAGAGTTTGCCTATCGGGTGCTTTCTGATAGATTATGAGACTCGCTGAATGTGTTGTGCAAGTAGCTGGCTTTGGCAAGGGCCGTGTGAGGTGATATAAAGAAAAGGTGAGCAAACTGCGTTGCCTGTGGTGGGCAAACGCGAAGCTGACTAGAAAAAGTAGGGAAGCAATGACAACACCTTTGCGCGTAACGGTATGGAACGAATATCGGCATGAGAGGATGCATAAAGAGGTCGCTGATATTTACCCCGAAGGCATCCACACGACTATTGCCAACGCTTTACGGCAGTCTGGCTATGACGTGCGGACGGCTACGCTGGATGAGCCGGAACATGGATTGACGCAAGACGTGCTGAATACGACCGATGTGCTGACATGGTGGGGACACATGTACCATAAAGATGTCAGTGATGAGATTGTCGAGCGTGTCTATCAGCGTGTGCTGGATGGCATGGGGCTGATTGTGCTGCATTCCGGGCATTTCTCAAAGATTTTCAGGAAGTTGATGGGGACAACCTGCAACCTCAAATGGCGCGAGAGCGGCGACCGCGAGCGGTTGTGGGTGGTCGCGCCGGGTCATCCGATCACCGAGGGATTGGGTGAGTATATCGAGATTGACCATGAAGAGATGTATGGCGAGCATTTTGATATTCCTGCGCCGGAGACGCTGGTCTTTGTAAGCTGGTTTACCGGCGGCGAGGTCTTCCGTAGCGGTTGCTGCTACACACGCGGGCGTGGCAAAATCTTCTATTTCCGCCCCGGTCACGAGACGTTGCCCACGTATTATCATCCCGACGTGCAGCGCGTTATCAGCAATGCGGTACGCTGGGCCGCTCCCATCCCAGGAGCCGAGCGGGTCTTCGGCAATACTCCAGCTTTGGAATATAAGTAATGAGGTAGTGTATATTATACATGATAGCATAAAATATATGGAATAGTATTATAAAATATACTATTCCATATATTTTATGCTATCATCTGTTATTACGGCGATACTTCATCCAGACGTTTGTTACGTGTGGCGACGCCGAATTGGGCGATGATGGCTGAGACGACGAGGCAACCGCCGATAATCAGGAAGGTGGTCAGGGTACCGAGGACGGGGATGAGCGGCGCGATGACCAGGATGCCGATGCCACCGCCGACATGCCCGATACCATCAACCAGCGCGAAGCCGGTGGCGCGGGCGCGGGTAGGATAATTCTCGGTAGACCAGGTGTAGGACATAGGCACCCAGAGGTTGAAGCCGAAGAACAGAATAATGGAGCCGATGGCGGCAATTGCAAAGTTGCCGGTGCCACTCAGGGCGATCATGATACCGCCGATCAGCGTCAGCACGGCAGAGATTGGTAGCCAGTATTTACGCTCCATGTTCTCGCCAATCGCGTAGGCGACAATTGCACAGAGAATGAAACCCAGTGTACCGATAGCTGCAATCAGGCCGGCTTCGGGGGGAGGATACTTCAGACCGGCCAGCAGGCTTGTCAGGCCGGCGGCGATAGCGTAGACGGTAATGTAGCCGATGAGCCAGACGAAGAGCAGCAGGATGGTACGTCGCAGATAGAGGCCATTGCTGAAAATCTCCGCGTAGGACATCTTCTCGCTTTCTACCTGCACCGGTATCTCTGCGGCGGGTGGTGGCAGGGTGGTGCGGCGAGTGGCGTGGCGTTCCATCTCGGTGACGACCCGGTCTGCCTCATCAATACGCCCGCGCGTGATGAGCCAGCGCGGCGATTCGGGCAGTTGTACACGTAGCAGAATGCCGATTAGAGCCAGAAGCGCGCCAATGGCATACATGACTTTCCATCCATAAGTAAAACCAGGCCCTGCTATGGCGAATGGTAATCCGTCGGGGAATGGAGTTGGGGGGGTTGTCAAAAAGAGGCCGAGCCAGATGCCGAAAAAGGCTCCCAGCGAAGACATAATAAAGACCATCGAAGTATACCTGGCGCGACCTGTGTGCGGAGCAACCTCATTGATATAGGTATTGACGAGGGCCAGGTCTGCGCCGATGCCGATGCCGGTGATGGTGCGTGCAATGACAAAATTGGTATAGTCTCCTACCAGTGCTGTATACAGCGAGCCGATACCGGTGAGAAGCATCGTCACCAGCAGCATGTCGCGTCTGCCAAACCTGTCGGCCAGTGGACTGAGGACGAGCGTGCCGATGACATAGCCCACCAGGTTCAGCAGAACAGGCAGACCGAGATAGTTTGCCGCGTTGAGCGGTGTGCAGCCATTGATGATCTGCGTACAGGTTTGGATGAACGAGACATTGATGTCAAAGATGTCGAAAAAGGTGAACAGGAAACCCACGCCAATGATGCCGATGTACAGATAGGGAAGCGACCAGACCGGGATGCGATCCTGCCGTGCAATAATAGCGGCAGCGGAACTGCGCGAACCGGCCCCAGAGAGGGGAATGGAAGAACCTCCTGATGCCATACGATACTCCTTTCAAAACATGAGGCAATGTTTACAGGTTGCCAGGTAGCATGTATGCCGCGCGTTGCAGATAGAGTGCCATACTCTATCCGCATAAAGGAAAGGTTCGTCAGAGAGAACAAGCTGTTCTCTCTTTGGAACAAGTATGCCTGATCAGGTTATATAATGTCAAGAGGTACTTGACAGACGTGTGGAAAATCAGGCATACTGTTCTTATGGTAGGACGAAATGTTCAACAGAATGAACAGGAACCGATGGGCCAGGCTATATCCACTCCGGCTCCGATGGTAGAGCGCGCTTTTCGCCTGCTTGATCTGCTGAGCCTCTCTGAGGAGGGCCTGACACTTTCGGAGTTGGCACGGGCTTTGGAGATGAGCAAGAGTAGTGTACATGGCCTGCTCAGGACGTTGGAGAATAATAGCGTGATTGAGCAGGCGGAGGAGCGGCGCTATGTGCTGGGGCCGCATCTCTATGACCTGGCGCGAGCAGCGATGCAGCATGCCGGTCTGCGGCGTTTTGCATTACCGGCGATGGAACGCTTAGCCGGCATATGTTGTGAAACAGTTTTTCTAGGGCGTATTGAGCAGGAGCATGTACGCATTATTGAAAGTGTCGAAGCTGGCGGCGATTCTCCCCTGTTCCACATCACGGCTCCGCGTGGGACGCGCGTGCCGTTGTTGGCGGGAGCTATCGGGCGCGTTGTGCTGGCCTGCTGGTCGCCGGAGCAGCGCAGTGCATTCCTGCGCGAGAGAACCTTGCCACAATTTACGGTGCATTCAATTACTGATCCGGTGGCATTTCTGGAGGCCGTTGCTGAGACAGAGCAGTCAGGTGTTGGTATTGATCACGAAGAGTATCTAACAGGCGTCAATGCCGTTGCTGCACCGATCTATGGTGTGGGCAAGGCTTTAGTCGCCCTTTTATGGATAGTTGGTTTTGCTTCACGCTTCGATGACGAGGCAATGCAGCGTGCTGCGCAACACTTGCGGGCTGAGGCTCTGGAAATCTCGCGGCTGCTTGGAATGCGCTGACGCTGCTGCTGCACTGATGACGTATGGACGTTGTTATGGCGGGAAGGAGGCTATGCTTGATGCGCGAACTTATCACGCTGCATGTGAATGGCGAACAGCATGATGTGGCGATCATTCCGCATCACACGCTGCTGGAGGTGCTGCGCGAGGATATGGGTCTGATCGGCACCAAGCACGGCTGTGAACTGGGCGAATGTGGGGCCTGTACCGTGCTGCTAGATGGAATGCCCGTGCTGTCCTGCCTCACGCTGGCAATTGAGGCTCAGGGCCATGAAATTGTGACAGTTGAAGGACTGGAACGCAACGGCAAATTACATCCCCTGCAAGAGACCTTTGCCGAACTGGGCGCGGCACAATGCGGCTACTGCACGCCCGGTATGTTGCTCTCCGGTGCGGCTCTGCTTGAAACAACACCCGTGCCGACACGCGAGCAGATCAAAGAGGCGCTGGCGGGTAATCTGTGTCGTTGTACGGGCTACACCAAGATTTATGAAGCGGTAGAGGAAGCGGCTGCACGGATGCAGCGTGGAGGTAAGCTATGACGATTTCGCTGGATACCCCCAAAAAACAGCAGTATCGCGTGGTCGGCACGCCGCGTCCCAAAGTCGATGCCTATAACAAAGTGACCGGGCGCGCTCTCTATGCTGATGACATTATGCTGCCACGCATGGTCTACGGTCGCATCCTGCGCTCACCTCATCCGCACGCGCGCATCCTCTCGATCAACGCCCGCCGCGCTTTAGAGCTACCGGGCGTGCTGGCGGTGCTGACCGGTGAGGACCTGCCGCGTCGCTACGGTATTCTGCCATCCAGCCAGGACGAATACGCGCTGGCCGTTGAGAAGGTGCGCTACGTTGGCGATCCCGTTGCCGCCGTAGCTGCGCTTGACCCGGACATTCTGGACGAGGCGCTCAAGCTGATCGAGGTCGAATACGAAGTGCTACCGGCATTGATGTCGATTGATGAGGCGCTGGCACACCCCGAAGTTAAGATCAATGATGAGGCGCGCATCGGCAATATTCACAAGGCTGTCTCGTATGAGTTTGGCGACATGGAGGCTGGCTTTGCCGCAGCGGATTACGTGCGCGAGGACTGGTTTTACTACGAAGGCAACAATCATGCGCCGATGGAGGCTCATGCCTGTGTGGCCTCGTGGGAGCCGAATCCGAGCGACCCGGTGGGGGGCAAGCTGACCCTCTGGTCCTCGACGCAGACGCCGCATTACGTGCATCGGGAAGTGAGCAAGGTACTGAATGTGCCACCTTCGCATGTTCGCGTCATCGCGCCCAACGTCGGCGGCGGCTTTGGCGGCAAGACCGATCCTTTCTCGCACGAAATCTGTGCCTGCGAACTCTCGCGTCGCCTGGGACGGCCTGTCAAGATCACCTGCACGCGCGAAGAGGTCTTCCTGCTGCATCGTGGACGCCACCCCGTCAAAATGTGGATTAAGACAGGTGTCAAGCGCGACGGCACAATTACAGCTATGCATTTCCGCTCGTTTCTGGATGGCGGCGCGTATGGCTCCTACGGTATAGCAACGACCTATTATACCGGTGCTTTGCAGACTGTCACCTATAAAGTTCCCTGCTACAAGTTCGAGGGTATGCGTATCTTCACCAACAAGCCGCCGTGTGGCCCCAAGCGCGGGCATGGCACGACGCAGCCGCGCTACGCCGTCGAGGTACACATGGATAAGCTCGCGCATGACCTTGAGATGGACCCCGTAGCATTTCGCCTGCACAATCTGATTGAACCATACACACGCACGGTGAACGGATTACGCATTACCAGTTGTGCGCTGGACGAATGTCTGCACAAGGTAGTAGAACGCTCAGGCTGGCGCGAGTTCCGGCAGACGAAACTTCTTACGGCGTCACAGGGATCGGTCAAGCGCGGCATGGGAATAGCCGCTTCGAGCTACATTTGTGGCGCGGGCAAGCCGATTTACTGGAATGATATGCCGCACTCTGCGGTGCAGATACGCTTAGATCGTGGTGGTGGCGTCACTGTATATTGTGGCTCGACCGATATAGGACAAGGCTCAACCTCTGTGCTGGCCTACGTAGTGGCCGAGGAACTGGGTATCGCGCCGGAGATCATACATCTTGAGACGGCTGACACTACACTCACTCCCGTTGATCTCGGCTCCTATTCCAGCCGCGTAACATTTATGGCGGGCAACGCGGCTATCGCGGCTGCAAAACAGTTAAAAGAGAAGCTTTTCACTGTTGCGGCTGAGTTTCTCAAGGTGCCGGTGGAGCGCCTGGAGGCGGCTGAAGGTGTGATCTACGACGGCGACGATCCTGGGCTGACACTACCGTTTGCCAGAGCGATACAACTGGCGGAGGAACGCTATGGTGCGCTGGTAGCTGCCGGTTCATACAAGCCACCGGAGGACCTGGGTGGCAATTACAAGGGCGCGGGCGTCGGCCCTTCACCGGCTTACTCCTACTCGGCCTGCGTAGCGCAGGTCGCTGTCGATGAGGAGACGGGCGAGATTACGGTTGAGAAACTGTGGCTGGCGCACGATGTTGGTCAGGCCATCAATCCTCTGCTGGTGGCCGGACAGGTCGAAGGCGGCGCGTATATGGGCTTTAGCGAAGCAGTGATGGAGCAGCAAATCTTCCGCAAGGGACGACATAAGATACCTTCGCTGCTCGACTACAAGCTGCCGACCACGCTGGATACACCAGAGATTGAGACGATTCTGGTGGAGGCACCTGACCGCGAGGGGCCATTTGGCGCGAAGGAGGCCGGTCAGGGACCCCTCAATCCCGTCATTCCGGCGATTGCCAATGCTGTCTATGATGCTATCGGTGTGCGTATCGATGAAACACCGCTAACGCCGGATAAGGTACTGCGCGCGCTCAATGCTGTGCATGGTAAGTCCGGTCAATATACGGGCGTGAAACCGGTGGCGGCACCGGAGCCATGGCCGACGCGATTAGTCAAGTGGCAGCCGCGCGCGGATGAGAATGTGAGTGAAGGGAGGAATGGCTGATGTTACGCTTGCCCCCATTTCGCTATCTCGCCCCGACCAGTCTAAGGGAGGCAGCCCATCTGCTGGCCGAAGAGGGTGAGCGGGCCATGCTGGTCGCGGGCGGGACAGACCTCTATCCCAACATGAAGCGACGCCAATTCACGCCGCCGGTGCTGATCGGTTTGCGCGGTATTGCCCGCCTCAAGCATATCAGTGGCACGCCGGAGCAAGGGTTACGTATCGGCGCGATGGTCACATTGACCACACTGGCTGAGCATCCCATGATTCAGCAATACTATACTGCGCTATCTACCGCTACCGGATCTATCTCTACACCGCAATTGCGCAATATGGGCACGATTGGCGGAAATCTGCTGCTGGATACGCGCTGCAACTATTACGACCAGACCGAGTTCTGGCGGCACTCTATCGGCTATTGCATGAAGAAGGACGGAGAGATTTGCCTCGTCGCCCCCGGTAGCCCGCGCTGCTGGGCCATTTCGTCCGCCGATAGCGCCCCCGTGCTGGTCAGCCTCAATGCACAGGTGCGTCTGGTGAGTGAGCGGGGTGAGCGCATAATTCCGGTACGGGAACTTTTCCGCGACGATGGCATGCGTCCCTATACGAGGCAGCAGGATGAGATACTGGTGGAGGTATTGTTGCCGCCTGCCGATGGCTGGCAGAGCGTGTACATGAAGCTGCGACGGCGTGGCTCCTTTGATTTTCCCATTCTGGGCGTGGCGGCGGCGCTGCGTCTGGCGGAAGATCAGACGGTGCAGGAGGCGCGACTGGTGCTGGGTGCGGTGGCTTCGCATCCGGTAGAGGTATCGGAGGCATCGTTGCTGGTGGGTCAACGCCTCGCACCTGATGTGATCTCGCAGGTTGCGACGCTGGCGGCCAAACGCGCGAAACCGCTGGATAACGCTGATCTGACCATCAACTACCGCAAACAGGTCACGCCCGTGTATGTGCGACGCGCGCTAGCGCAATTTGTGAAGGCATAATGATGCGCTAAGAAAGAAAAGAGGGATAATGCGTTATGTCTGACCTGGAAACGGCCTCTCGCTCTCAGATCGAGGCTCATCAGTTAGCACGTTTGCAGCAGGGGCTGACAGAGGTGTTGGCCCACAATCCCTTCTATCAAGCAAAACTCTCTTCTATTTTCCAGGGCGAGCAGCAGGGCGACCACAAAGGTCGCCCCTACCCTATGATAAATTTGGGGAGTTTGCATGATCTGACTCGTTTGCCCTTCACGACGAAGCAGGAACTGGTTGCCGATCAGGAGGCGCATCCCCCCTTTGGGCATAATCTGACCTACCCGTTGAGCCAGTATATTCGCTTGCACCAGACTTCTGGCACGACGGGGCGTCCGCTCAAAATTCTGGATACGCAGGAGAGTTGGGACTGGTGGGCCGAGTGCTGGACTGCTGTCTACCGCGCCGCCGGTGTGACACGCGACGATATTGTCTTTCTGGCCTTTAGCTTCGGCCCCTTTATTGGTTTCTGGTCGGCCTATGAAGGCGCGAAACGCCTGGGCGCGCTGACGGTGCCAGGGGGAGGCATGGACTCGATGCAGCGGCTGTATGCCATGCAGGACGTGGGCGCGACGGTGCTGGTCTGCACGCCGAGCTATGCGCTAAGGCTGGCTGAAGTGGCGCAGGAGCATGGCATCGATTTGAGCAAATCCAGTGTGCGTATCACTATTCATGCGGGCGAGCCAGGGGCATCGATTCCGGCAACGCGCCAGCGCATCGAACAGGCATGGGGCGCGCGCGCCTATGACCACACGGGCATGACCGAGATGGGCGCGTATGGCTTCTCCTGTTCACAACAACGCGGCGTGCATGTCAATGAAGCCGAGTTTGTCGCGGAGATATTGCATCCGCGCACGTGCGAGCCGGTCGCGGAGGGTGAGGTTGGCGAACTGGTGTTGACCAACCTGGGCCGTTGGGGCAGTCCAGCGATCCGCTATCGCACGGGCGATCTTGTGCGGCACGGCGGCTATTGCTGTCCTTGCGGACGCAGCCTGCTCTTTTTGCCCGATGGCGTGCTTGGACGCGCAGACGATATGCTGATTGTTCGGGGCGTCAACGTCTATCCTTCGGCGCTGGCAAATGTGTTGCACCGCTTCCCCGAAATCACTGAATATCGTATTATTGTCACAAAAGAAGGAACGATGGATGAGATTGCGCTGCAAGTGGAGTGTCCCCCGGCGCTGATTCCTCAGTTGCAGGAAGAATTGCGTGTTGCCTTCAACTTGCGCGTGCCCATCGAGGCTGTTGACCTGGGAACCTTGCCACGCTTTGAACTGAAGGCGCGTCGCGTGGAGGATCGACGACGGCGTTTTTAGTCTGCCGGAATAAATCATCCGTCTGGTGGAATTTCTGCTCGCTATGAGGTATAGTGAAGGAAGAGAAATTTCCCTGACCAGAAAGGATGAAACACAGTGCAAATACTGCGTGGTAGCGCCACTACCAATCCGGTGACGACGACGTTAGCGGGCATTCAATGGCTATTTTTCATGTTCGCCAACGTCGTCGTCATCCCTATCTCCGTCGGCGATGCCTTTCATTTGCCACCGGCGGTCATCACGGCCTCATTGGAGCGCGCCTTTATTTACACCGGTCTGGCCTGTCTGCTCCAGGTGCTGATCGGTCATCGTTTCGCATTCATGGAGGGGCCTGCGGGTCTCTGGTGGGGCTTTATTCTCAGTCTCGTCAGCAGTGCTGCTGCTACTGGAGAGTCTCTGGTTGATGTTGGAGGAAGCCTGGAGACGGGTATTTTGATTGCCGGTGTGCTGGTAATGCTGATTGGGTTGTTTGGTGTGGGCTGGTGGCTGCGCCGTCTTTTCACGCCAGTTGTGAACAGCACATTTTATTTTCTACTTGGCGTGCAACTGTGCGCGACCTTCTTTAAAGGCATGGTAGGTCTCTCTAGCAGTGCAATTATTCAAATTCCTACCGCCCTCTTCTCGTTTGTGCTGGTGATCCTGGTCATGTTCATTAGCATACGCGGGAGAGGTGTCATCAGCAATCTGGCATTGCTGATCGGGATTATTGTGGGTTGGGTTGGCTTTCGCCTGATCTTTCCCGGTCGAACCAGCACGATGGCCCCGGCGGGTAGCGCCTTTTTCGCGCTTTTCCCCTGGGGTAATCTGGCCTGGAATGTCGGTGTGATTACTGCGACGGTGCTGGCGGGCCTGATGAGTATGAGCAACACGTATGCTACGCTGGAGGGAGTCGAGCCGCTGTATCACGAGCCGGTGACACCGCCGATCTATCGCCGCTCGCTACTGATTACGGGCTTTAGCTCGCTTGTGTCGGGCGTTCTTGGCCTGGTGCCTTACGCGCCATACACATCATCGTTAGGTTTCCTACGTGCTACGCGCATCTATGATCGTTTGCCCTTCCTGCTGGCCTCTATCCTTTTTATGCTGCTCGGTATCATACCCGTGCTGGGACAACTCTTCGCATCGCTACCCCTCAGCGTTGGTGATGCAGTGCTGTTTGTGGCCTATCTACAACTCTTTGGCGCGGGTCTCAATGCTATTGAGGGCATAAAGTTCTCTTTTAAGACCATCTATCGGGTTGCGTTGCCGGTGCTGTTCGGTATTACACTGATGACGATACCGGCGACAGCCTTTACATCGATCCCGGCAATTGTGCGCCCCTTACTGCAAAACGGCTTGGTCATGGGCATCCTACTGGCAATCATTCTGGAGCAGATAATACGCTGGGACAAACTGGCCTGATGACATTCCCAGGTCGTAGGGGCGTGATTGAGCGCATCTTGCCTGTGCATTGTACCCTCACGAATGACGTATAATGAGAAAAACTATTTCGATGTTAAGGAGGAGAACTATGGCCGCGACGTTTCGCGCCTTCGTTGTAAATAAGACCAATGATGGTTTTACGGCTGGCTTTCAAGAGTTGACCCAGGCCGACCTGCCTGCCGGTGAGGTGCTGGTACGGGTGGCGTATTCGAGCGTGAACTATAAGGATGGGCTGGCGTCGATACCGGACGGAAAGATTGTGCGCACGTATCCCTTTGTGCCAGGGATTGATCTTGCCGGAACGGTGGTTGAATCGAACGACCCTAACTATAAGGAAGGCGATGAGGTGCTGGTGACGGGCTATGAACTGGGCGTATCGCATTATGGCGGTTTTAGCGAGTACGCGCGCGTCAAATCGGCCTGGCTGGTGCCGCTACCGAAGGCCCTGACGCTGAAAGAGGCCATGACCTATGGGACGGCGGGCTTCACGGCGGCGCTTTCTGTGCATCAACTGGAACATATGGGGCTGAAACCTGCCAACGGGCCGGTGCTGATTACCGGTGCGACCGGCGGTGTGGGCAGCATCGCTATCGGCATCCTCAAGCGACGTGGCTATACTGTTGTTGCCAGCACGGGCAAAGAGTCCGAGCATGAGTATCTCAGGCAATTGGGAGCCGACGACATCATCAGTCGTGCCGTGACTTCGGCTGAGAGCAATCGCCCCTTAGAGAAGGAGCAGTGGGCGGGTAGCGTCGATGCCGTTGGCGGCAGTACGCTGGCCTACCTGATTCGCACAACGAAGACCGGTGGCTCCATTGCGGCGTGTGGCAATACCGGCGGCCCCAATTTCAGCACGACCGTTTTTCCTTTCATTCTGCGTGGTGTTAGCCTGCTCGGCATCGATTCGGTCAATTGTCCGATGCCTTTGCGCCGCGAACTATGGGAGCATCTCGCCAGCGATTATCGCCCTGCCGCACTCGCCAGCATCGGACACGAAACGCCGTTTGATGAGCTACCTAACGCGCTGGCAACCATTCTCAAAGGTGGCATGCGCGGACGTGCTGTGATCTCTATCGGGGCGTGATCGTGAATTTCCCCACCGAAAGCGGTAATGAGGTGGGGAAATTTTATAATAGCGCCTTTCAATCTTGAAGATATTATTTTTGTCTATCCTTTAGAGGGAGCGTTTCTTGTATAGAGAAGATAGTTGTTACCGGTGGGAGTGGGCAGGTTGGTTATGAGCTAATCAAAGATCTCGTGGAGCGCGGCTTCACCGGAGCCGAAATATTTATGGCGAGATATGGGAATCTTATGACGTTGACAAGGCGATAAGGGGTTTGTCATGTTATATCGTGAAAGTGCGGAGGGAAGGATTGCTATTACGCAACCGATGCACGCCTGGGTTTCGGGCCAATTGGCGCGTGCGTGGGGCAATCAGCAGTTTGGTGAGGTAAGGCCGAGAGAGGCGGTGTGTCTGGCGGCGGAACAGCACGATATTGGGCATATTCCCTGGGAGCAGATGCCTCGATTGAACGAGCGTACCGGCCTGCCCTATAGTTTCTATGAAATGCCTCGGCAATGGCACGTGCAATTGTGGTCTGTGGCGGCGCGCATGGTGTTACCGCAGGGCCGGTACGCCGCGCTGCTCGTTTCGCTGCATGGCACAGTGCTGTACGAGAGCTACGATCCGGCAAAAGATACGCCCGAAAATGCCCAGACTGTTGAGGCGTATCTGACCCAGGAACGCGCCTTTCAGCAAGAGTTGATCACAAGTCTGCGCTCCGACGCATTTTACGCGCCCTATGCCACCGATGAGATGATCGTGCATAATCGGCGGCTCATTCAGTTATGGGATGCGTTGTCACTCTACATCTGTTTTGCGCGTCAGCAAGCACAAATCATACAGCAGGTTCCTACTGCTATCACTCCCACTACGTTAACCATTACTCCACGCAATGACGAAGCCACTCAATTCACCGTCACTCCCTGGCCCTTTAGTGCCAACGAGGTGATACTGACCTATGAGGGCCGCTATCTCAACGAGACCTTCAGCGATGAGGCGGTGATGCGCGAGACATTGCAACGCGCCCCGTGGGTAACGCTAGAGACACGGCTTTTGCCTGTGTAGAGACATGATAATGCTTTGTTATTCATAAGGAGTAGCTTAAAAGTCTGTTTATATAAGACCTTGTAGTTGCTCAGCTTGCAGCTAGCAGCGGCAGGCGCGGCAGAGGCCGAAGAGAGAGAGCGAATGGCCCTCAATAGCGAAACCGGTCTGGCGTTCAATGGCCACAATCTGTTCTTTGGGCAGGCAGGCATCGATATCGACGACGCGGTGGCACTTCGTACAGGTGAGATGATGATGATGCGTTCCGCCACACACACGGTAGTGATGCGTGCCATCGGCAAACTCAACGCGATCCAGCACACCCATGGCGACCAGCTTCTCAATGGAGCGAAAAACGGTGGCTCGTCCCAAACGTGGCTCAACCTTGCGTAATTCTTGCCACAGTTCATCGGTGGTAAAATCGGCATTGCTGTTCGCCAGTTCAATTAATCGTTCGGCGATGAGTCGTCGTGGTCGCGTATTGCGCTGACTTACTTCATCAAAAGCAGCGTAGATTTTCTCCGCAATCATCATCTCTCTTCTTCCTATCTGCTTGCATATGCCTGAGAGCGAAGGCTTGAGCCTGGTTTCTGATCTCTTCCGCTATATATGGAATATTGTATCACAGGATGGACGATATCGCACCTGATAGCTACTCTGAGATACATAAGCTACAGCTACTGCGCTCTAAAACTTATTTCCTTGTATCCCCTTTTGTTTATCTGCCAATGATGAGCAAGGGCGGAGGCCACGTAGAGGAGCGTTGCCAGTGTAGCGATATAGAAGCTGGCAGGTAGGTAACGGCCTGTGCCAACAACGGTCAATAAAAGGCCCGTCCAGGTGATTGCCAGTCCAAAGATGACGGAGAGAGTGATGCTGGTAAGTGGGCGGTGCGTGAAACGCATCGCGCTGGCGGCGGGTGCGATTAGCAGCGCAAAGACCAGTAATGCGCCCACGACCTGGATTGCAATGGCAATGGTGATTGCCAGCAGCAGCAGAAACAGGATTGAAAGCAAACGGGTGGGAACACCACGCGCCTGAGCGACTTCCGGGTCAATCGAGGCAAACAGCAACGGTCGAAACACGATGACCAGCGCCACCAGTACCAGCGCTCCAACGACGCTGGTGATCGCTATCGCACCTGGCGTCACGCTGAGAATCGACCCGAAAAGCGCGTTGACCGTCGCGCTGGCGTTAGAGCCGGAGGCGTACAGGCCGGTAAACAGCACGCCCAGGCCGAGCGCGAAAGCCAGTACCATCCCTGTCTCCACGTCGCGCCCACGCACCCGCTCGCCCAGGATGCCGATGCCCAATGCGCTCAAGAGCGTCAAGATGAGCATGCCGACCAGCGAACTGAGGCCGAAGAGCGGGCCACCGGTCGCTCCGGCAAAGCCAATGTGCGAGAGCGAGTCGCTGGCAAATGCTTCTGTGCGTAACACAACAAAGTAACCTATGATTCCTGTGACCAGGGCAACTACCGTCCCTGCTAGAAAAGCATTGCGTATGAATTCCTGCTGCAATAGTGTAATAAACATTATATACTCCCTTTACGTTTCTGCTCTCTTGTTACCAACTCACTCTCTTTAGCTAAATGAGACATTATCTCATTGACAGAAAGCAATCGGTGTGCTATGCTCTTAAAAGATACAACGTATCAGTAAGAAAGTCAAGGTAGGCGGTAACAGGGCGACCGCCAGGGGTACCCTGAGTTAACTATGGGGCATGCTCTACTATGAGACGGTGCCATACAGGCCCTGCTGGCTTGACAGGTTTGAGGGAGGAATTATGTTATGATACTGAGGATACGACAGGCACTCTGGTTTGTGCCAGTAGTACTTATTTGTGTCTTACTGTTAAGCTCCTGTGGTGGCTTGACCAGTAGCAACGGAGGTTCAGCTTCAAAAGTCATTAAGGTGGTCGCGGCAGAGAATTTTTACGGCGATGTCGTTAATCAATTGGGAGGGAGCCATGTCGATGTGACAAGTATTCTCTCTGACCCAAACGTGGACCCGCATGAATATACTTCGAACGTGCAGACGGCGCTCAAGGTGAGTCAGGCAGACCTGGTAATTCAGAATGGTGATGGTTACGACGATTGGATGAACAAGTTGCTATCTGCTTCGCCCAATGCAAAGCGGATTGTACTCACCGGTTTTGACCTGGCTACCTACCATTTGCCGGAAAACGAGCATGTCTGGTACAGTATTAACGATATGGTACCGATTGCACAAGGAATTACTAATGCTTTAAAGAAGCTAGACCCGACAGATGCTTCGACCTTTGATCACAGGCTAACGGCCTTCGAGCAATCGTTACAGCCCTTGCAGCAAAAGATTCAAGAGATTTATGCGAAGTATCATGGAACACCGGTCGCATTGACAGAGACGATTTATCTTTATCAAGCCACGCCGGAGGGGTTAGATGTGCTGACGCCGTTTGCTTTCATGAAGGCCAACGCGGAGGGAATCGATCCCCCTGCTGATAGCGTGGTCGCCATCAATAACGAGATCGATCAAAGGCAGGTCAAGGTTTTGATCTATAACGAGCAGACGGTGACACCGATTACCACCAATGTACAGAATGAGGCGAAGCGGCAGCATATTCCGATTGTGCCTATCACAGAGACGATGCCTGCGGGCAAGACGTATCAGAGCTGGATGCTGGATCAATTGAATGTGCTGGAAGCGGCTTTGCAGCAAGGAACAGGAAAATAACGAGGTCATAGTGTGACTACAGAACCAATTGTTAAAGTTGAGCATGCGCGTATCCGTCTGGGGGGACGTATCATTCTGGAGGATATAAACCTGACGGTATACGCGGGCGAGTTTGTCGCCGTGCTGGGGCCAAACGGCGCGGGCAAGTCCACGCTGCTCAAGAGCTTGCTCGGTTTGATTAAGCCGGAGGCCGGGACGATCTCGATTCTGGGGCGTCCGGCGCGGCGCGGCAACCCTGCTATCGGCTATGTGCCGCAGAAGCGCGTACTTGAGGGCGACCTGGCGTTGCGCGCACGCGATGTCGTGGGTTTCGGTCTCGACGGTCATCGCTGGGGCATCGGCTGGCCTGATGCGCGGCGTAAGGCTCTGATTGACAATGTGCTACGCGAGGTCGATGCGTTAGAACTGGCCGATGTGCCCATCGGAGAACTATCGGGCGGCGAGCAGCAGCGCCTGTTAATTGCACAGGCCCTGCTGACTAATCCTCGCTTACTGCTCTTAGATGAGCCACTGGCAAATCTGGACCTCAACCGTGAGCAAGAGATTGTGGCCCTGGTAGCCAGGGTGTGTCGTGAGCGCAATGTTGCCGTCATGCTGGTGACGCATGATATTAACCCGTTACTGTCTGTTATAGATCGTGTGTTATATATTGCTAATGGACAGAGTGCTATCGGAACGCCGGATGAGGTGATCACAAGCCAGACACTTTCGCGGCTCTACGGTACGCCGGTTGAGGTTGTGCGCACGCTCAATCGTGTTTTTGTTGTTGGCGTAGAGACGTAGGGGAACGAGGGACTATCAACCATGCTTGACATGCTTTCTATTACGTTTGTACAGAATGCGCTGCTCACGGGCACGTGTGTGGCCCTGGTTTCCGCTTTCATCGGCTACTTTCTGGTGGTGCGCCGTCTAACCTTCGCCGGTCACGCGCTTTCACACATAGGCTTTGCCGGTGCGGCAGGAGCGGTCTTGCTGGGTTTGCCACCGCTTGCTGGCCTGCTTGTGTTTACAACCGGAGCAGGCATCGGTATCAGCCTGCTCAGCAAAGAATCGCGTGAGCGTGACCTGGCTATCGGTATTATATTAACCTTCGCGCTCGGCCTGGGCATTCTTTTCCTTTCCCTTTATGAGGGCTTTGCGGAGCGCGTCTATGCCATTCTGTTCGGCGATATTCTAGGTATCAGTCGCGGCGATGTTATTGCGACCGCTATCTTTAGCCTGCTAACCATGCTGGCGGTGCTGGCGCTGTTTCGTCCATTGCTGTTCAGTTCGTTCGATCCGCAGGTTGCCGAGGCGCGCGGGGTGCCGGTGCGCGCGCTCTCCGTTGGCTTTTTGCTGCTGCTGGCGATAACGGTTTCGATGTCGGTGCAGGTGGTCGGCGTACTGCTGGTCTTTACGCTGCTGGTTGGCCCGGCAGCGACCGCTATGCTGCTCATCAAGCGTCCGCTGGGAGCTATTCTGTTAGCTATGCTGTTAGGGGTATGTTATGTCTGGTTCGGCATGTTTCTTGCCATTGCTGTAGCTAACGGCACCTGGCCGCCCAGCTTCTTTATCACCGCGCTCTCCTTTGGCGTCTATCTACCAGTGCGCCTGCTCGCGCCTTTATGGCACAAACGCCGCTTGCAGCAACCTGTGAGACACGAGCGCCAGCACATCGTTCGTGACGAAGATGTTATGCCAGAGCGTGTGTTTTAAGCTGCGTTCATGCGTTCATATCCCCTGGTAAAATATGGTACACTGGCAACGAGACAGAAGCCACTGTTGAGAATACTGAGGAGGGTTTCATGGCAACGTTTTCGCGGCAAGATGACTTTGTTGAGCAGCCGGGCTGGTTCGGCAAGGACATGTCGGTAGAAGAATACCACAAATTGGAACAGCTCTCACCTGACCGCAAATATGAGTACATTTATGGCAAGGTGTATATGATGAGCGGAGGCACTGTGGGGCATGATCGTATCAGACGCAATATCGAGTCAACGCTGGATCGCCTTTTGCGTTCAGGGCCATGTGCGGTTTTTGGTGTTGATGTCCAGGTTCTGCTGGGAACAAAGAGGAATGGCAAAGCGCATTATGTCTTTCCTGACACAACGGTTTCGTGCAACACGGCTGATCGGCGGCGTGACAATACGCTAATCGAAGCGCCGCGTGTGGTTGTGGAGGTCTTATCTCCAGGTACCGAAACCAAAGATCGAGGCGTGAAATTCAAAGCCTATCAGCATTGCCCAACTATTCAGGAAATAGTCCTGGTCAATCAATACTTTCCCTCTGTCGAGGTCTGGCAGCGTAATGTGGAACACCCGGACAACCCCCATGCGTGGCTCCGTCGTCTCTACTATGGCCCTGACGCAATAGTGGAGCTAACCAGCCTGAATATTCAGCTTGCGATGGAAGATATCTATCAGGGCCTGACTTTTGAGGAGGAAGAGGAGGATAATGAAGGATAGGTTTAATATGCAAGTTTTTTTGAAAGTACTTTCAAAAAACTTGCAAGACACATTGCACTCTTCTTCCTCGCTTTCGGTCAAGATCGGAGATTAACGGAGCCAGTCTATCCGAACAGGTGTTACGCCGAGGCCGGGAGCGCTGAGCGTCTGTGGGTCATCAGGGAAAACGTCCAGCATGTTATCACTCCAGAGTAGAGGCGTGTCTGTGCTGAGGAGAACACCTTTGGCGGGGCGTTCCACGCTCACTGTTACGCTATCCTTGCCACAGGACACAATTTTAAGACCCGGTTGGGGCAGGGCGAGATACTTGAATGGCTCCGGCCATGCCGAGGTACGCGCTATGACCTGCCCATTGTGGATAAGCCGGGCACTCAGCACGTGGTTCATAGCCAGAAGGAACGGGCATGAACCCAGTTCGGTAGCCGAATTGGCCGTCAACGTGACTTGCTGCTGGCTTTCTTCGATTAACTGTCCATCCAGTGTCCAATTGCACAGATGCAATGTCACTTCGCATTCCTGTAGTGTGCCATTAGTAGCCCATATCTGGCATCGTTCACCATCACGCTTCAATCCTACTGTAAACGGGGCCAGTTCGCGTTTGATAGTATAATATGCTGGCTTGGTATGCAGCATCGAATCGATGATGGCCCAGCTTGTCGCAGGCCAGCAATCGTTGAGTTGCCAGACTAGCGCACCTGCTACCTCATACTGCTTGACTTTGCCCCAGCGCCGCCGCCACGCACGGATGGCGTAGGCCATCGCTTCGGCTTGCAAGAACTGTGTGCGGTAGATGTAATCCTCAAGTGTGGATGGGAAGCTCACGTTATCGCTCAAGTACATTGCCAGACGGCGTGTGCCGTCGGTGGCTTTATTGTGATGCTCGAACGTGCGGCTCTGTGCGTAGCGTTCCTGTGGTGTGGTGAACGTGTAGACTGTGCTGAGCGCGGGCGCAGCTTCCAGGCCAAACTCGCTCACAAAGCGTCCCCGAAAGCGGTCATAGTCCTGGTAGGGCGCGACCGGCCCGTGCCAGATCTCCCAGGTGTGGCGGTCGCCAACGGTCGGGTCGCCGCTGAAGCTGCCGCCGTAGGGGCTGCCGGGCCAGTAGGGGCGCGTCGGGTCAAGTTCGGCACAGAGGACTGGTAGCAGTTGCTCGTAGATGGTGCGGGCCGGAAAATCATCGTTGACCTGACCGGTAGACTCGGCTATCGAATAATCTTCGTTATTGCCGCACCAGAGCGCGAGACAGGGATGATGGCGCAAACGGCGCAACGCTGCCTCGGCCTCCTGGCGCACATTGGCCCGAAACTCCTCGTGCGCCGGATAGATGCCACAGGCGAACATGAAATCTTGCCAGACAAGCAGGCCCAGTTCGTCGCACAAATCGTAAAAAACGTCCTGTTCGTAAATGCCACCGCCCCAGACACGAATCATCGTCATGTGCGCGGCAGCGGCATATGTCAGGTACGTGCGGTAGCGTTCGGCGGTGACGCGCGGAACAAGCATATCGGCGGGAATCCAGTTTGCCCCGCCGCAGAAGACAGGAGTGTTGTTGACCTCGAAGAAAAAGGTTGTGCCTGCTTCACCCTCTATGGGCTGTTGTATCAGGCGCAGGCGGTGCAATCCCAGGCGTATCTCCAAAGTATCAAATTCCGTCTGATCGTTGCGTAGTACGGCTCGTAGACGATAGCGCGCCTGTGCCCCATAGCCGTTGGGCCACCAGAGTTGCGGCTGCTCAATGGTGAAAGTATGCGTGAGCGTGGTCGCCGTCACAGGAAGGGTGACACTGGCTACTATTTTATCTTTGGCGTCGAAGAGAGTGAGTTCTACGTGCAGTGGTAATAGAGTGGATGCGCTATTATTCAGCGTGATGCTGACCGGCAGCGTGGCGCTGGCGAGATCGGCGGCAACGGTTGCGGGACAGTGCAAGTCGAGGATGCGCGTAGCGTAAGCCTCAAGACGCACGGGTTGCCAGGGGCCGACGGTCAACAGGCATGGTCCCCAATCCCAACCATAGTGATATTGCGCTTTGCGCACGTAGACGCGGCTGGCATCACCATTCCAGACCGCGCGTTTCCCATAGCGTGCCTCTAAGGCTTTGCCGCGTTGCAAGGCCGAGGCGAAATGGATGCGTAATTCGTTCTGTTGCGGGCGCAAGAGCGCCTTGACCGCGACGCGCTGCGGTACGAACATATTCTCGTTGACCAGAATCTGTGTGCCGTTGAGCCAGATGGTGGCAAAGGTATCCAGGCCGTCGAAACACAGGTCTATCTGTGGCATCTCGTACAGTTCGTAAGGTAGATCGAATGTGCAGCGATATAGCCAGTCGCGCTCACCAACCCATTGCACCACCAGTTCATTAGTGCCGAAGTAGGGGTCGGGGATGCGACCGGCGGCCAGCAAATCCTGGTGAACGGTTCCTGGGACTGTCGCAGGCAGCCAGCCCTCCGACTGACGAAAGCTTGCGTCGAGGCTAAGCGCTGTATTTGTGGCATCATATTCTTTTATATACCAACCGTTGCAGAGTGATAGAGCTGTTCTGTGCAAGCGAGCATCCTTCCAGGCACAAACAAGGCGGGTGAACTTATGAACATTGCCATACCCGTTATAGTATCACGGATTGATGGCAGGTTGCTGTTGTCGATAAAGCCGATGGAAGCCAGCGCGACTGCGCCCTGGCTTTCATCGGCTCTACGTGTGGTCACCTGTTGCCTATCCCCTTGTTTTTACAATCTTACTACTGTTGCGCTCAAAAGCCCCAACCTCTGTTCGTGAATGCCTGCTGGTGTATGCCAGCGCACTATCCAATTTGCCTCCTGTTCTCCTTGTATGCTCAATTGCCAGCTTCCGCCGTTGCGCTTCAGTTGTAGCTCGCTTGCCTTGCCATGCGCATCCCAGACAACACGTGCATTGCCCTCCGCACCTGTGTAGACCTCCAGCGTCAATTCATCGGGAGCGTTGTCACCGACAAATGAGCGTTCCGGGCCGAGTGGAAGGATGCTACCGGAGCGCACGTAAAGAGGGATAATGTCGAGTGGTGAGACGCGCGTAATATAGTGACCGCCGATATGGCGCTGCTCTGTCCAGAAATCGATCCATTCGCCCTCCGGCAGATAAAGTTGGCGTGCTACCGGTTCGGGTGAGTCGCTGAAGATGGGCGCGACCAGTAGCGCATTACCGAGCAGGTAGCTATCGTCGATGTGGCCTGTGACGGGATCGGCGGGGAATTCTAGCACGAGCGGGCGCAACATGGGCAAACCACAGGTGTGCGTTTCCCAGGCCATCGTGTACAGGTAGGGATTGAGGCGCGTGCGCAGTTTAGCATAGCGGCGGAAGATGGCGAGTGCCTGTTCGCCAAACTCCCAGGGTTCACGCGGCGTGGTGCCGTGCGCGCGTGTCAGTGGCGAGAGCATGCCGAACTGTGCCCAGCGAATGTACAGTTCTGGTGAGGGTGGCGGGCCGTAGAAGCCGCCAATATCGTGCGACCAGATGCCAGGCGCGCTCAAGGCCAGGCTCAGGCCCCCCCGGAGCGAGGCACGCATGGCCCAGGCATCGGTTTTGGGGTCGCCGCCCCATTGCGCCGGATAACGCTGAATACCGGCCCAGCCGGAGCGTCCCCATACCATGCCGGGCCGTCCCGTCTCCTGTGTGATAACCTCATGAACGGCGGCGGTATAGAGCAAGGGATAGAGATTATGCAGTTCTACGCCCGTCATGCCGTTCCATGCTCGCGCGGCCATAGGCACACCCTCACCAAAATCGGTCTTGAAAACGGCCACACCGGCTCGTAGCCAGGGGCGATGCAGGTCCTGCCACCACGCACGCGCGGCGGGATTGGTGAAATCGAGAACGGCGCGGTTGTGCCCATCAGGTGGTGGCACGCCGAAGTCGGCGCAGATCGGCTCGCCATGCTCATCCTTCAAAAAGTAGCCCGCCTGGGCCGCCTCCTGATAACGTCTTGATTGCGCGGTTACATATGGTAGCTCCCACAGAGAAATTTTAAAACCCTGCTCTCCCAATGTGCGTACCATCCCCGCCAGATCAGGGAAAGCCTGCTCACTGGCAACGAAATCGCACGAGAGGCCGGGCTGTTCCAGCCAGGCCGGGTCGATATGTAACACGTCGCAAGGAATATCCTCGGCGCGTGCGCGTCGGGCTACTTCTTCAACCTCAGCGCAGGTCTGGTAGCGGCAGCGCGAGAGCCAGATGCCAAAGGCCCAGCGCGGCGGCATTGTAGCACGTCCGGTCAGGCGCGTATACTCGCTCAGTATCTCTTTAGGTGTTGTGCCGAAGACAATGAAGAGGTCGAGCGTGGGGGCGTGGACGCAGGCCAGTGCTGCACGCACGGACGGTACACCCGCCTGCACTGTGATAGGTGTGGGTGTGTGAAAGAAGATGCCATAGCCGCGCGAGGATTGCAGGAACGGCACGTATTTATAGGATGACTGGCTGGTTGTACCCCAGGCGTCGGTATTCCACAGTGTAATTTGTTCGCCGCGATGATCGAGCGGCGTGAAGTGTTCGCCCAGGCCGTAGAGATGTTCATCAGGTGTCAATTGCCATGACCAGTAAGCTCCCGTGAGCGTCTCCGCGTTCCCTGTGTTGCCCAGAATGCCAGGTGGTGGTGTGCTGAGCAGGCCATGTACGTTGCGATCATCCAGCGCTGTCTTGACCTCGGCTCCTGCAACCTCTGTGCTGCCAATGCTGATAGCAAACGGGTCACGACGCAAGTGAACGGTGATACCGTTGAGATGTGCTATCACCGCGCTCTCGGTTTCCTGCACCTCTGCTTTGGCATTTGATTGAAATTGAGCAACGAAATCTGGAACCAGCATACCGAGGTCACGTGGTTGCATAGGCGCGTCACCCATGTTGAGCAGCACGCGCACGATGCGGGGTGAGAGCGCCTGGATGTTCAATGTGGCGCGCTGTTCTGTTTGTCCGGCGGCGAAAGGGATGGGAGCCGAGGCAGGACTGGCTGACTGTGCTTCGTCTGGCGGGCGATTAGGTGTGTTGGTGTCGATAGTTTGCGCCGAAAGCGGTTCGTTGCTAACGATAATGCGATGGCGCTCGTCACCCATATCGCGGAAGGGAATGAGTGACGCGCTGACTTGAATGCCTCCTGCAATAGCGGTCGTGTTGAGCAACCGACGCAGATAGTGGCCCTCGGCTCTGGCGGCGCGTGTGGTCATTGCTGACGGCTCCGTTCGTAGTCCGCCATAAAGCCTGCTAAACCCTGATCAGTGAGCGGATGCTGAATCAGTTGCTTCAACACGTCATACGACATGGTGGCGATGTGCGCGCCCGCTTTGGCAACTGCCGTGACATGGATGGGATGGCGCAAGGCGGCGGCGATAATCTTGCCCGGCTGGTTCTGCACACGCAAAATGTGTGCGATGTCCGCTACCAGCGGTACACCATCCTCGCCCACTGCGTCCAGGCGTCCGACGAAGGGACTGACGTAACTGGCCCCCGCTGCCAGCGCCAGCATGGCCTGATTGGCGGTAAAAATCAGCGTCGCGTTGACCTCTGGAATGCGCGTCAGTTGATTGCGAGCGGCGAGACGAGCGCGAATGGGACAGCCCTCAAAGTGTGCGCAGCCCTCACAGGTTGCTGTCGCTGTCGTCTTCGTGATGCGCGCCATCGCTTGCAGACCCGCCGGGATGGTCGGTAGTTTGATAACGACGTTGGGCGACCAGGTGGCAAAATCTAGCCCCTGGTGTACCATCTCATCGGCGTCGGTCGTCACGACCTCGACGCTGATGGGCGCGTCCACCGTCCAGCATATTTCTTGAATATGGGCGCGCATATTGCGTACACCAGCCTTTGCCACGTGCGATGGATTCGTTGTCACGCCGCGTAGCACGCCCCAGGATGCTATCTCCTGTATCTCATGCAACTGTGCGGTATCAAGATAAAATTCCATGCAGTTTCATCCTTTCAAGCCCCCTGCCATCAGACCGGAGACGATGCGCCGTTCCAACAGCAGGATTAAGATAACCAGTGGCACGACCGACATCACGGTCGCCGCCGACAGGACACCAAAATTAGTCGTAAATTCTGTCTGGCTGATGGTGACGATGCCAACCGGTAGCGTGTATGTGTTGGTGGTGGTATAGTTCAGCGCGAAAAGATACTCATTCCAGTTGCCCACGAAGACAATGATCGCAGTGGCAAACAGGCCAGGAATGGTAATCGGAACGATGATGCGCAGCAGGGCACCGAGCCGCGACATGCCATCCACCACCGCAGCTTCCTCAAACTCAATCGGCACGTCTTGAAAGAAGCCAATCATGATGAGGATGGCCAGTGGCAGACCAAGCACCGAGTAGGGCAGAATCAGCGCTCCCAGCGTGCCGACGAGATGCAACATCTGCAAAATTTGGTACAGTGGAATGACCTGGGCCAGCGGCGGGAAGAGCGAGAGCGAGAGAACGAAGATCAGCAGCGGCGTTTTGAAGCGAAAGCGCAGACGCGCGAAGGCGTAGGCTGCCAGCGTACCCAGGATCATTGTAATGATGGTGGCGGACAGCGAGGCGATGATGCTATTCACGTAGTAGCGCCCGATGTCGCCTTGTAGCGCGGTGATGTAGCTGCTTAACGTGGGCGTAGTAGGAAAAAGCGTAGCGGGAATCGAGGTGGTCTGGGCCGGTGTCATAAACGAGGTCAGCAAGGCCCAGAGCATGGGAAAGAACTGAATCAGCAGAATGAGTAGCAGCAGAATGTACATGCCGCCTCGTCCTGACAGATTCCTGAGACGCGACCGTAGCGAGCGTGTGCCGGTGCGTGGTAGCGCCAGTAGCTCCTGCTGTGAGGAGGTATCCATTGTTGCCATTTGTCTCCTCTCTCTTCTTGTGAAAGGCGCTCTGCTAGCCGAGGGCCGGACGGTGCAGTGTGCGTAGATAGACAATTACGAAGAGTAGCGTGACGACCATCAGTACCATGGCGATAGTTGAGCCATAACCGAAGTCACCGAATTGTTGAATCTGAACGTAGATATACAGGCCCAGGTTCTGAGTAGCATTGCCGGGGCCACCGTTGGTAAAGGCGCTGATCAGATCGAAGGCTTGCAGCGATTCAATGGTGCGTAGAATAAGAGTGATAACCAGGGTAGAGCGCAGGAGGGGTAAAGTGACACGCCAGAGTGTTTGCCATGCTGACGCTCCATCCATGCGCGCCGCCTCGTAGATTTCTTCTGGAATCGTCTGTAGACCGGCCAGCACCAGCAGTGCTACCAGCGAATTAGCTTTCCAGATCGCCAGAATGTAAATTAAGATGGTAGCCGATTGGGCGGAGCCGAGCCAGACGGTGGCGTGATTGGGGTTCATCAGGCCAAGATGTTCTAAAAGACTATTAATCAGGCCATACTGATCATTGAACATGTAGGCCCACATGACGGAGTTAGTGGCTGTTGGGATGGCCCAGGGAAAGAGGATAGCAGCACGCAGCAGCCAGCGGCCGACGAATTTGCGATTCGCCAGTAGCGCCAGCGCGGTACCGAGAATCATTTGCCCGATCACAGTAATAAAGCTATACAGCATGGAGAACTTGAAGGCTCCCCAGAACTGTGGGTCGTGGAAGAGTTTAATGTAGTTACTCAGACCGGCCCAGGTCGTGTTTAAGCCAAAGGAGCCACCCTTTTGCAAAGAGAACCAGATTGTGCTGAGGGCGGGATAGACGCCCATTAAGAGCAGTGCCAGAATGACCGGCGTAATCAGCAACCAGCCCAGTCGCTCCTCATTTTGCGCCAGCGATCTTCCTTTCGGGCGCGCGCGCGTCTGCACCTGTAAAGTGGCCATATGCCCTCCTTATGTGTGGGTGTGATGATGAGACTTTCTGAACAAAACCATCCGTAGGGGCGTGATTCATCACGCCCCGCTTGCTCATAGAGGCGCTCTCAGGGCCTGGGTGAACAGGGCCTGGGTGAACAGGGCGTGATGAATCACGCCCGGCTTGCTCATAGAGGCGCTCTCAGGGCGTGAGAGAACAGGGCGTGATGAATCACGCCCGGCTTGCTCATAGAGGCGCTCTCAGGGCGTGAGAGAACAGGGCGTGATGAATCACGCCCGGCTTGCTCATAGAGGCGCTCTCAGGGCCTGAGAGAACAGGGCGTGATGAATCACGCCCCTACGGGAAAAACGGATTCTCGGTTGTGATTAGTAATATTCAACATCACGCCCATACGGTTTTTTGTGCAAAACATTATGTCAATGAACCGACCTGGGATTGGACGCTGCTCAGGGCGCTGGCAGGAGTGCCTTGCTTGCTCAGCACACCATTAATGGCGGCCTGGAGCGGCGTGGTGAACTGATTGTAGTTGACCAGTGCGGGCCGGTTATAGCCACTGCCCAGAATGGTACTGAGTTGCTTAAAGTAGGGTACTTTAGCCTGTACTGTCGGGTCATTTACCACGTCGGGGCGGCTGGAGACGAGGCCCGCGTTCAAGGCAAGCGAGGTCTGCGTCTCCTTGCTGAGCATATATTCGATGAACTGCCATGCCTCATCCTTGTGCTGCGAGAAGGCATTGATGGCCAGGACCCAGCCGCCTGTGCAGCCGTGTCCGGTATTGCCGCTGGTTGCCAGCGTTGTTGATACCCCCACATTACCGGCGACCTTCGAGTTTTTCGGATTATTGGCAATGGCATAGGCGAATGTCCAGTTGCGCATGAATGGCGCTGTTCCGTTGTTGAACAGCGAGAGAATATCCAGTGGGGCATAGGTGTTAGTGCCCAGAGGAGAGAGCTTTTTGGTGTAGATCAGGTCATACATGTATTGTAGTGCATCGACCTGTGTTGGGCCACTCACTTGCAGGTTGCCTGGGGTGCCGATGTTGCCGCCTGCGCCCCAGATAAACTCAAGCCATTCATCTACAATGGCCTCAATCTTTTTACCGGGCATGAGATAGCCGTATTTGATGCCGTTGGCGGCCTCTTTCGCCATGATCTCCTTCGCCATCGCCTCCATATCCGAGCGTGTTTGGGGAACTGTGCCGCCGTACTTCTGCACCAGGTCCGTGCGATAGTAGAGCATGCCGATGTCCATATAGCGTTGGATGCCGTAGAGCTTACCGTTCACTTTAGCGACCGTCTGCGCGCTCGGCCAGAACTGGCTGAGGAAAGAACTGTTGACATACTGGTCGATGGGGGCCAGCCAGCCCGGCGTGGCGAACTGCGCGGGCCAGGTCACGTCGATATGCACGACATCGGGCGTGGGCGATTGCGCGCGGAAGGCCGTCACGAACTTGCTGTACTGGTCGGTGGCGACGGGCGGAAGTTGCACATACTCCACCTTGATCTTGCCAGCATGCAACTGATTGAATTTGTTGATCTCTGCCGTCTGTTCGCCCGTCGTGTCGGTCAGCGCGGCGAACTGAATAGTCACGGGGCCGGAGGAGGTACTGCCGGTCGTGCTGCCGCCACCACATGCCGCCAGCCACGAGCCAAGTGCGGTCGCGCCGACGCCCGCTGCCACACCCTTGCTCAGCAGCGAGCGGCGCGATATGGGGCGTGTCGTTAGCTCGGTGATCGTGGCATCCACTGTGGTTTGCGTCTCAGTCTGGCTCAGTCCTTCGTCTTTGAGGTTCATGATACCCAGCCTTTCCTGCTGAAATAGAGCAGTTGACTAAAAAACATGGTTTACAAGTCTGGTATAGCAAGATTACGCTTGCTATACCGGTTTTGTCCTATCAAGCGATAGTGACAATTTCAAGCTTGAGTAGTTGCGCCAGAGCCGTGAGTTCGGCCTGGAGATGACCGGCGACGATGGCGACGTGGTGTTCCCATCCATCGTGCATGATGGTATCAAGCAGTTGATTTGCTTTTCCCCTCGGCTGAAAGTAAGCGGTGTTGCCCATGAAACGGTTGGTGGGTTCATCGAGCAGGGTGCCCTCGGCGCAGAGCAGGCGATAGCCGGAAGGGCCTTTGCCGAGGCGGGCGAGCGTGGCCATGCCGGGACGAATGGCGAAATTACCGGCGACGCCGATCTTGCGATTACAATGAACGGTTAGCACCGGCTCTTCGCCGTCGCGGGCCAGGCAAGCGGGGGCGTTGCCACAGTGCCAGAGCGAGACGGTATTGGTTTCGGCATCCATCGCTACCAAGTCTGCTAGCAGGGGAGCAGCGCCGCTCAGCCATTGCAGAAGTAGCAGCGTCACTGCCCCGTGCATGTCGGCTTCGCAGGCGCAGACAAAACCATCGTCGGCCAGCCGACCCAGCGTGGCACAGGGCATCAGGCCGAAGTTCTGCGGGAATTCCGGCCAGCAACGTACTGCCAGCCCATCCAGTTGATAGCTGCGCAGGGCATCACGCAAGACTGCATAGGCAGCGCCAAAGCGTTGTATAGCGCCGGTATCAAGCGCATGCAAGCTTGGCGAGCGTTTGGCGGTGCTGGCAATAGCGGCTTCAACGACCGCAGGCTCTGCTTCCTGTGCTGCCGCGAAAACCGTTGCCAGGTCAATCTGTGTGACGCTAGTGCCGATCACCTGAGCCAGTTCCAGTTCATCGAACTGGCAACCATAGAAGCCGGTGGGAGCCTGCCCGACTAAGCCGATGCGACTGCGTCGGAGCCGGTTGCGTGTAGCTGCGGCGCGAGCGAAGGCACATAACGGTGCGAGTAGATCAGGTTCGTCGGGATTGCCATAGATATACTGTACATTGCGACCGATCTTGTGCAGGGCGTGTGAGGCGATGTTTGCGCCACAGAGGGAGTTTAGCCAGAGACGGTCGCCCACCGGGCCTGGTTCGCGCACCGCCCATAGGCAGACAGGAGCATTAACCTGCTCTGCCAGTGCCACTGCCATGCTCGCGTCACTGAAGGTTGCGCAAAAGATAACAAGCAGGTCGGGTGTATGCACACGCATTGTGCTGGCTGCCGCGCTCGCCGCCTGTGCATCCATTAACAGCGTAGCATCTCCCACTATCGGCCAGCCCAGCGCCTGAAGCTGTGCCAGCGCCTGTTTTGCCAGCGCTTGTGCAGCCTCGACTGCAAAGGTAGGCCGTGCTACGCATGCCAACCCAAGTGTTGGCACTACCGCGTCTCGCTCGTTCTTCATGGCAAAATATCTCCAGCTTTTTACAAATAAACATAATTACACGCTTGTGCAGATCGAGCATACTCAATCACGCTCTGCTAAAATCCTGCCGGGTGTTAAAACAAGGGTGTCGAGTGCAATGGCCGCTGCACCAATCAGGCCAGCATCGATGCCGAAAGTGGGTGCGACCAGTTCTACTGCCTCGTTGCGTGTAGAGAAGGCACGCTGCTGCAAAGTGCGAGCTACAGAGGAGAAAAAAATATCACCCGCCTCGGCAATTGCTCCATGCAGAACAATCCGCTCAGGATTGAAGAGATCGACCAGCGTCGCCAGTGCGACGCCGAGCGATTCGCCGCACTCGATCACGATACTCTGTGCCAGGCTATCACCCTGCCGGGCCAGCGTTGCCAGCGCCTGTACCGTCTCTTTTGTCCCACTGGCAGAGTTTAGAACGAGGCCATGTGTCTGCATGCGACGCACGATTGCAGGCTCGGCAGCAATCGTCTCCAGGCAGCCATCGTTGCCGCAGGAGCAGCGTTCGCCATTAGGGACAATCGTAATGTGGCCGATCTCGCCCGCGCCTCCGTAGGCCCCACGATAGGGCCGACCGTTGATGATCAGACCGGACCCGATGCCGGTGCCGACGTAAACAAAGGCGAAATCCGGTTTGTCGCGTCCCTCACCAAGTAATGCCTCACCGAAAGCCATCGCGCGCACGTTGTTCTCGATTGCCACCGGACAGTGTAGTTCCTGTGCCAGCAGCGCGCCGAGCGGAACGTTTTCCCAGCCCAGACGAGGCGCACGTTTGACCACGCCCATCTGTGCATCGATCAGCCCGACCAGGCCCGCGCCGACACCGACCAGCCTGGATTGCTGATAGCCATGCTGTTCTATGAGGTTTCTCAATGTGTGGGCAATGGTCGTCGCGGCCCACTCCGGCGCGTAGGCGGTGGGGGTGGCGATGATGCAGCGCGCAATCAGATGACCGCGCAAGGTGCTGAGCGCGATGCGCAGGGCACTGACCCCCTGATGCACTACGCCAAGCGTGAGCGTATCCTCTGGCATGTCGAGCAGAATGGCGCTGGCCCCAACGCGCTTGCCCCGCGCGGTGCCCACCTCATAGAGCAACCCATCCTCGATCAGTTCACGGGTGATGTTACTGATAGCGGCGGTCGTCAGGCCGACGAGGTGTGCCAGATCAACGCGCGCCAGCGGGCCATTGCGCAAAATGGTACGCAAAATCTGCTCGCGATTGACCTCGCGGAGACCTGGGCGTGACAGTGGAACCACCATTGGTGCCATCCTTCTCTCAAAGCCGGTGTCAAATTAATTAACTAAGTTGATATATGAATAACTATACCCAACAATGGATGTCTTGTCAAGTCTTGACAGAGCTTTTGTTTACCGGTTATAGTTTTCTTATTGGTAAGAGGTATGAGGTATGACCACTTTGTTACTTCCCCGTCAGGGGGATAGATGACCTCTACGATGCTGGGAAGATACTGTGTGAGGCAAACACATGAAGCGTGAACAATTATATGTTGGTGGGCAGTGGCTTGAGGACGGCCTGGAACGCATGACCGTGACCAATCCCGCCAACGGAGAGACTATTGGTCATGTGCCGTTAGCGACGCGCGCGCTGGTACAGCAGGCCATCGATGCCGCATATGAGGCTTTTCCGGGGTGGTCTACGTTGCCCGCGCGCACACGGGCTGACCTGCTCAAAGGCGTGGCGGTGCGCATGCGCGAGCGTATAGACGAGTTGGCCCGTCTGATGACGACGGAGCAAGGCAAGCCACTGGCTGAGGCTCGTGGTGAGATCAACATTTCAGCCGATTATTTCGAGTGGAACGCGGAAGAGGCTAAACGGGTCTATGGTGAAACGATTCCTGCTTCAACCGGCAACAAGCGCCTGCTGGCAATTCGACAACCGGTGGGAGTATGCGCTGCCATCACACCCTGGAATTTTCCCTCGTCGATGATCGCGCGCAAGATTGGCCCGGCGTTGGCGGCAGGCTGTACCGTCATCGTTAAACCGGCCAGCGCCACACCGTTTTCAGCGCTGGCAATTGCGCACATTTTTGATGAGCTTGGTGTGCCTGCCGGGGTGGTCAATGTCTTGCTGGGGCCATCCGCGATGGTGGCCGAAGAGTTGCTGGCAAGCCCGAAGGTACGCAAAATCTCCTTTACCGGCTCAACCGAGATAGGGCAGAGTCTGATGCAGCGGGCGGCCCACGATCTCAAACGCATCTCGCTCGAACTGGGTGGGCATGCACCCTTCCTGGTCTTCGACGATGCAGACCTCGATCTGGCGGTAGAGGGCGTGGTTGCCTCAAAGTTCCGCAACGCCGGTCAGACTTGTATTTGCACGAACCGCTTGTATGTGCAGCGCGGTATCTATGATGTTTTTGCCGAGAAACTGGCGCGGCGCGTAGCCTGTTTGCGTGTGGGCAACGGCCTTGACACCCAGACTGAGATTGGCCCTTTGATCGACGAACAGGCTGTGCTGAAAGTTGAGCGCCACGTGGCAGACGCAGTTAAACGCGGGGGGCGCGTGCTGGCTGGCGGCGCACGTCTGAAGGAGCAGGCAGGCAACTTTTATCAGCCGACGCTCGTGATAGATACGCCCCTCGATGCGTTAGTCGCGCGGGAAGAGACGTTTGGGCCGCTCTTGCCCATGTGGTCTTTCGACAGTGATGATGAGGCTATTGCGCTGGCGAACAGCACGCCGTATGGCCTCGCCGCCTATCTCTATGCTCGTGATTACGCGCGTATTATTCGTGCTTACGAAGGACTGCAATTCGGCATCATTGGCGTCAATGATGCCGTGCCGACGGTGCCGCAGGCTCCCTTTGGCGGCATGAAGCATAGTGGTTTCGGGCGCGAAGGCGGTCATCAGGGCATGGATGATTTCCTGGATTGGAAGTTTATCTCAATTGGTTTGTAGATAGGACATGACAGTAGTAGTGTGTAACGAAAGGCGTGAGCAGACGATGGCACATGGCTTTTTAATTCATTTTCAGCCCGATGATGTGGGGGTTGCCGTGCGTGACCTCTCGAAAGGTGAGCAGGTAGAAGGTGTGTACATGGATAACGATAGCAGCATTACGATTACGCTGGTGTCGGATGTGCCGCTGGGACATAAAGTCGCCTTGCGCGATATGCCAGAGGGGCATATGTGCGTTGAGTATGGCGAGATCATCGGGCGTATTACGCAACCGGTGAAGCAGGGCGAGCATGTACATACACATAATATCAAATCAGCGAGGTGGGCATAATGGCAGAGACAGCAACATTTCTGGGCTATCGGCGCAAGAACGGTAGCGTTGCCACGCGCAACTACGTGGCAATTATTCCGGTGGATGATCTCTCGAATACCGCTGTAGAGGGCGTGGCGAAGTTGATTCAGGGTACGATAGCCCTTCCGCATCCCTATGGCCGTCTGCAATTTGGCGATGATCTCGACCTGCACTTCCGTACCATGATCGGCACGGGAGCCAATCCCAATGTGGCCGCCGCCGTTGTCATTGGCATTGAACCGAACTGGACGAAGATTATCACGGATGGTATCGCCAAAACCGGCAAACCCGTCGTCGGCCTCTCAATTGAGCGCTATGGCGACATCGAAACCATCGCGCGGGCCGCCAAAATCGCCAAAGAGTTTGTACAAGAGGCTTCGGAGGCGCAGCGCGAGGTGATTCCCGTGCGTGACGCGGTGTTCAGCATGAAATGTGGCGAGTCCGATACTACCTCTGGCCTGGCCTCGAATCCTGCTCTAGGCGTCGCAGTAGACTGGCTCATCGAGCAGGGTGCGACGGTGATGTTCGGTGAGACCTCGGAGATTACCGGCGCGGAACACATCATCGCGCGCCGCATGGCAACGCCGGAACTGCGTGAGAAGTATATGCGCGTGCATAATGCCTATCAGCAGTTTATCAAGGATACTGGCTTTGATCTGCTTGGCTCGCAGCCCACGCAAGGTAACATTCGTGGTGGCCTCAGCACGATTGAAGAGAAGGCGCTGGGCAATATTCAGAAGACCGGCACCAAACCGGTTATCGGTGTGCTGGAACCGGCGGAGGCACCCGGCGACGAGCATGGCCTCTATTTCATGGATACCTCTTCGGCGGCAGCCGAGGCGGTGACGCTGTGGGCGGCGGCTGGCTCTGTCTTCCACTTCTTCACTACCGGTCAGGGTAACATCGTCGGCAACCCGATCATCCCGGTCATGAAGATTTCGGCCAACCCGCTCACCGTGCGTACTATGAGCGAGCATATCGATGTGGACCTGACGGGCCTGCTCACACGTGAACTGACGCTACCACAGGCCGGAGAGAAGATCAATGCCATGATGTTGCGCATTGCCAGTGGTCGCCGGGCCGCTGCCGAGGTGCTCGGCCATAGAGAATTTGTGCTGACGAAACTTTACAGAAGCGCGTAAGATCATGATCGTCGTAAGCGAATTTATGGCCCCTTCCGGTGCCGACCTGCTAGCAGCATCGGGCCGGAAGGTGATTTCTGAGCCGACGTTGTGGCGCGAACCTGAGCGTTTGCAGCAGGCGCTGACAGAGGCCGAGGCGCTGATTGTGCGCAATCAGACGCAGGTAACAGCGCACCTGCTAGCGCAGGCCCCGCACCTGCGCGTGATCGGACGGCTCGGCGTTGGATTGGACAATATTGACCTGGCAGCGGCGCGCCAGCGCGGCATCGTAGTCACGGCTGGTCGCAACGCCAATGCTATCGCTGTTGCCGAATATGTCATGGCAGCTTTATTGCACGATGCGCGCGATCTGGCGGCGGCTGATGCCAGCGTGCGCAGTGGGTCCTGGGATCGTCAGCATTTCGGCGGCTTTGAACTCTGGGGCCGCACACTCGGCTTGATCGGCGTCGGTGAGATCGGACGGCGTGTGGCGAAACGCGCGCGTGCCTTTGGCATGCAGGTCATTGGTTATGACCCGCTCGTTGGTCCCTACGACTTTGCGCCGGGCGAGCAGGAGATCGCGTTGCTCGCGCTGGACGAGGTGCTGTCACGTGCCGACGCCATCAGCCTGCATGTGCCTCTCATACCTGCTACCCGTCATCTCATCAACGCTGAACGATTGCGCCTGCTACGTCCTAACGCCATCTTGATTAACAGCGCGCGAGGTGGCATCATCGACGAGGCGGCGTTGTTAGAGGCGCTCAACGCGGGCCATCTGCGTCGCGCCGTCCTTGATGTGCGTGAAATCGAGCCACCACCACCCGATGACCCGCTACGCACCTGTCCCTCTGTCATCCTCACGCCGCACATTGCCGGTTTAACCGCCGAGGCCCAGGAACGCACGGCGCGTCTGGTTGTGACAGATGTTTTACAAGTGCTGGCAGGTGGCAAAGCTATCGGCGCGGTGTAATATCCCCAGAGGATACTATGTTTGAGGAGTAATTGCGCATGACTGATGAAATCCAGCAGGGAGCGGCTGCTGCAACCCTGGAGCGTTTCTGCTGTCTGGTGATGCAGGCGGTAGGTCTGAGCGAGGAAGACGCGCGCGTGGTGGCATGGGCGCTGGTGACAGCAAATCTTGAAGGTATTGATACGCACGGTGTCTCGCGCCTGGCCCTGTATGCTCATCGCGTGAAGGCCGGTCTGGCCGCTGCGCGTCCCACTTTGCGCTGGAGCCATCCTGCTCCGGCGATAGCGCTGCTGGATGCGGACAACGCACTGGGGCCGGTGGCGGCGATGGCAGCGATGAACGAAGCGGTCAGACTGGCGCGTGTGCAGGGCGTGGGCATGGTTACGGTTGCGCATACCAATCATGCTGCCGCGCTCTCGGCCTATGCTGAGCGTGCGGCAGAACAGGGCTGTCTCGCGCTGATGGTCTGCAATACCCCCCCGGCGATGCCGCCCTGGGGCGGACGTGAGGCTTTTCTTGGCACCAATCCGCTCACCTTTGTTGCTCCTGGCCCCACTGCTGATGATGCGCCGGTGATCGTCGATATGGCGACCAGCCTTGTAGCGCGTGGCAACATTATCATGGCAGCGCGACAAGGCCAGCCCATTCCCGCCGGTTGGGGCGTCGATGCTGAGGGTAATCCGACGACGAATGCGCAGGCGGCGCTAAGTGGTTCGGTACTCCCAATGGCGGGTGCTAAAGGTTACGCGCTGGCCTTGATGATCGAGATACTTTCTGCTACGCTCTCCGGCAGTGGCTGGGGGCCGCACGTCCACTCGCCGTATAACGATTGGCAGAATCCGACCGACTCCGGCCTGTGGTGCCTGGCCATCAATATTGGGGCACTGATGTCGGCGGATGAATACGCAACTCGTCTGGGCGGTTTGTTGCAAGCCATACGGAACGCGCCAGCCGCGCCGGGGCAGCAAATCCGTATTCCGGGCGAGCGGCGTATGCAGATGCGCGCATTCCGCCTTTCTCATGGTATCCCATTGGATGCCGCGACACGTAAAGAGCTTGATGCGTTAAGCGTGGAATTTGGTGTACAGACGTTGAGTAGTCTTGGGGAGCAGATATGAGCCTTTTTCAGCCCATGCGTGAGACGAACCGTAGCCTGGCCGGACGCATTGTCGATTCGATCCGCGATATGGTTGAACGTGGCCAGCTTAAGCCGGGTGAACGTCTACCGCCGGAGCGTGAACTGGCGGCCCAACTGGGGGTGAGCCGCACCGCTCTACGCGAGGCACTGCACACGCTGGCGGCGCTGGAACTGGTTGAAGTGCGGCATGGACGTGGCGTATTTGTGGTCGGTGATAGCGTGCAAGCCACTGTGCAGCGCCTCTCGCTGGCCCTCAGCGAGCAACCTGCTACGGCGGGTTCGTCAGCATCATCCGAGGCGATAGCGCGATTGCGTGAACTGTTCGACATTCGTCGCGTGCTGGAAGGGGCGGCTGCCGAATGGGCCGCCCAGCGAGCGACGTCTGAGCAGATCGCGGAGATGCGCACTATTCTCGCCAGTGATAGGGCAGCACGCACAGCTGAACAGGTGGATAGCGCGCTGATAAGCGAGCTTGACGGGCGATTGCACGCCTTAATTGCCGCCAGCACGACTAATCGCACGCTAATGTTACTGATGGCCGTGCTGCTGGATGAGCTGGCACAGGCGCGCAATCGCAGTCTCGCTCTACCTGGGCGCATAACACGCTCACTGTATCAACACGAGGCACTGGTGAGTGCCATTGCCACTCACGATGTCGCCGGAGCGCGTGCCGCCATGCTGGAGCATGTCAACGATGTCGAGCGCACTATCCTTGAGCACCTGGCCCAGGATGGGGCGTCAAATGCTTAAAAAGCCACAGGGAGTTTGCTCAATCCCATAATCAGCGCACCCGGACGCCACTGAAGTTGATCGAGATCGATAGCCAGGCGCAGGTCGGGCATACGGCGAAGCAGTGTGCCAATGGCGATCTGGCCCTCTAAGCGTGCAAGCGGTGCGCCCAGACAGAAATGAATACCTTTCCCGAAGGCCAGATGGTGATTGTCCTTGCGCGTAATATCTAGCTTGTCGGCCTGCGCGAACTCTTCACCATCGCGGTTGGCCGAGGCCAGCAGCACGACCACGTAGTCACCGCGCTTGATGTGCTGACCGGCCAGTTCCACGTCTTCGCGTGCCCAGCGTTGCGTTGCCGTCAGCAAAGGCCCCTGGTAGCGCAAAAATTCCTCAACCGCCGAGGTAATCAGCGAGGGGTCTTTTTTGAGCAGTTCCATCTGGTCGGGATGTTGCAGCAGGGCCAGGATGCCGTTACCGATCAGGTTGACGGTCGTTTCGTGCCCGGCTACGAGCAGCAAGAAGACCATCGAAACCAGTTCTTCTTCCGAAAGCTTGTCGCCCTCGCTCTCGGCGCGAATCAGTTTGCTCAGCAGATCGTCGCCGGTCTGCGCGCGCTTTTCATTGATTAACTTGACGAGGTATTCGCCGAAGGCATGTAAATGTTCGCGCATATGCACAAACGCTTCGGGATTGCCGGATGATTCGATTACCCCATTCGACCAGGCACGGAACTGCATGCGGTCGGCGACGGGTATACCCAGCATTTCGGTAATTACAGTGATGGGCAACGGGAAGGCAAAATCTCCTATTAGCTCCATCTCGCCCTTTTCCTGCACCGCATCCAGCAGTTCATCGGTGATGGTTTGAATGCGTCCGCGCCATTGTTCTACCATGCGTGGGGTGAAAGCCATGTTGACAAGCGAGCGCAGGCGGGTATGGTCGGGCGGATCGGTGTTGAGCATCTGCCGATGGAAGAGGAAGGGTCTGGGCCTGTCTTCACCATCATTGCTAGCAGCACGCAAGGGAAAGAAGCTCGCCAGTTCTTCCAGGGTGAAGGCGTTAGCGGCGTCTTTTACGAATCTCTGATCTTTCAGCACCAACTCGGCCTCTTGATAACGTGAGATCAGCCACGCGGGGCGATTACCGGCCAGATTAACCTGTGCAACTGGTTGATTAGTACGCAACATCTCAAACAAAGGATAAGGATTTTTCTTGAACTCTGGTAAGAAAAGGGCGATCTCTGTTGTTTGTGCCATGCGAATATCTCCATATGTGGTTTGCCATCGAAAACATTTTTCTACATGATGTCGGTTAACTTTACATCTGTAGCTATTTCTACTATAGTATAGAGCAGTTGGAAGGTCAAGGAACAAAATGAGATAGTGTGTAGCATAATCGACAGAGTAGGGGAATATGTCTATGAACTCGTCGGGGGGACAGGAAGATCTGCGGGTGCGGCGTACCCAGAAGGCGTTATGGGAGGCATTGTTGGCTTTGATGGATGAGCGCGACTTCGAGTCTATTACGGTAAAAGATGTTTGTGACAGAGCGATGGTGCATCGTACCACATTTTACAAATATTACCAGGATAAATATGATCTTCTCCTGCGTGGCATGCAACGTATGCATGACTCGTTAGCTGAGGAGGAAGATAATCTACCGAAAACTGCTGCAATGGATGATGCGACGCGGCACTTCTTGCTCATTTTTCAGCATGTAGCACGGCATGAACGCTTTTACCGTCTGATGCTGTGCGGTGATGGCGTTGGCACGTTTCATACACTTCTGCGGCGTTACCTGGCCGAACGCAATGAAAAGTATCTCACCTGCTTGCAGCAGGAGGGAAAACCGTTCGCTTTGCCGATACCTTTCCTGGCCCACTTCAGTGCTGGTGGCCTGATCGGTATTGTGACATGGTGGCTGGAAAATGACATGGCTTGCCCACCGGAGCAAATGGCACAGTATTTGAAGTCCTTCATGTTTGAGGGTGCGTTCCATCTACAAAAAAAAGATTAAGAGGTATATCGTGAGTCTTATCAGGCTAAAAGAAAATAAAGAGCAACAGCGTTCAGTTGCGTTGCGGCGACGGTTACAGGACGAGGTAGTGATTGTGACAGGAGCCAGTTCTGGTATTGGGGCGACCATCGCGCGCGAGTTCGCACAATACGGAGCGCGGGTAGTGCTGGCGGCGCGCCGTGCCAATGAACTGCAAACCCAGGTCGATGTGATTACCGGCGCGGGCTACCATGCGCTGGCTATCCCCACCGACATCACAGAGCCGGAGCAGGTCATGCGCCTGATAGAGCAGGTGCAAGAGCGTTTCGGACGTGTCGATGTGCTGGTGAATAATGCTGGTGTCGGTTGGATACGCCCTTTTTATAAAGAGGCGCGCGAAAACATTGATCGTGTCATCAATGTGAACCTGCGTGGGACAATGCTGGCAACCTATGCCGTGTTGCCGGGGATGATGGCGCGGCGCAAGGGCACGATTATTTCGGTAGCTTCGGTGGCGGGGATTCTTCCAGTGAGTTCGCTCTATTCGGCCAGCAAGTATGGCCTGCGCGGTTTCATGCTTTCCTTGCACCATGAACTTGCCGGTACCGGCGTTTCGGCCTCGCTCATCTCGCCTGGTTTTATTCGCACCAGAATGGCGCAAGGAATGCCTACCGCTCGACTCATACCAATGCCGGGGCCGCAGGTTGTAGCACGAGCTGCGCTTGATCTGGTATTGCAGCCGCGCCGCGAAGTGATTGTGCCGGACATGTATGTTCCCCTGGTGGCCTTCGCCAATACCTTCCCCGGTCTCCTTGATTTGGCCTTGAGCCGCTTTATGCGCCGTGCATAATTATGAAATGTTCCCAAACGTGCTATAACAATAGTGGAGAGATAATCTTAAGTGCAGAGAAAAGAGGAAGGCGATGTTTATTGGGCTAGATCATATTATCATCGGCGTACAGAATCTGACGGAGGCGGCGCGTATTTTCAACGAGCGTCTCGGCCTCGCCGTCAGTGGCGGCGGTGTGCATCCAACCGGCGGTACAGCTAATCGTATTATTGTCATTGGCGATACATACCTGGAATTGATTACGGTGGATCGACCGAATGAGGCGCAGCCCGGAATGTTGAAGCGTTTGGCGCTGGGTGAAGGCTATCTCAATTGCGCGCTAGGTTCCGACGACATTGCGGCGGATAGCGCGGCAATGCGTCAGCGCGGTGTGAAGGTCATCGGGCCGGTGGCGGGCCAGTTGCGCTCGGTGGATGGACGTTCACGTTCCTGGCTGCGCTTTGACGTCGAGCGGGCGGAGATGGTGCAGAGCTACCCCTTTGTCATTCAGCACGACAGTGTGGGCGAGGAGCGGCGCAGACGTCTGGCCGGTTGGAGAACGCCGCCGGAACACCCGCTGGGCGCGACAAAAGTATTGAGCGCCACCATTGCTGTCAATGATCTGGCTGAAGCGAGCCGTCGTTTTCAGCATATTTATGGTCTGCAACCCTCGGAAGAATATAGCGGTGAGGCCGATCATTGGGATGCCATCCTCGTCTCCTTTCTGCTACGTGAGCGCATGCAGAGCCTGGAACTTGCCACTTCTATTCCTCCTGTGCTTGATCCTGTCGAAGACAGTCCAATGTTACCCCAGCCCGGTGGGCTGGCCTGGCATTTGCAATGCTTTGGGGAGAGTCTGTGTCGTATGACACTGGCAGTCGAAAATCTCGCTGCCTCGCGCCGCTACCTGGACAAACATGGTGTGACTTATCTCTATTATGAAGGACGTGAGAGTGAAGAGGGGCAGAAATCGCCCCGACTCTGGATTTTACCCGATCAGGCGTGTGGGGCCGCCATCGTACTGCACGAATTTACACCTGATGAGCCGGAGAGCTTTCCTGTACATTTCTAGTTGTCGAAAGTTTCTTTCGCATGTAAATGGAATGTATTTATGAAATACCCTTTTTCTTAATACAGAAACTGGCACATAGAAAGAATAAAGAAAAAAAAGCCAGACACGCTGTCTGGCTTTCTTCCGAAGAGGAAAGAAGAAGTTGCGAGGAAGCCACGCCCCTCCAGGAAGGGACGCGACTGACCAGATCAGCCGCCCACTGGACCGCTTTGTTCTGTCTCTCACTCCCTCTGCGGGTCCCGCACTTCCACTTCCATGAGGAGAAGCGTGGTATCAGCTCTCATCATGGACATAGAAGGAACTCCTCTCCATACCGGAGAACCAGGGGAAGTGCCCATACCTTAGTATGGGCACCAGAGACGGTTCCTCCGGTATGATCAGTGGGTTTCGCTCCCCGCTGTCACCTGTTTTGGCTGATCAGCGGAGATGCTGATTCGCTTTGGCTGACTGGCCTCACTGACAGGCAGTGAGATGGTCAGCATTCCATGCTCATAGTGCGCCTCAACCTTGTCGGGATCGATGGGTCGGTCGAACGTGATAGTGCGCTCGAAAGAGCCTGAGCTAATCTCACGCACTAACCAGTTGGCCTGTTTCCCTTCTTCGACAGGGGTCTGGTACTGTCCTTTGATCGAGAGTCTGTTCTGCTCGATCAGGAGATTAATATCCTCTGGCTTGATGCCAGGTACTAATACCGTGACCTGATAGCCCTGTTCCGTCTCATAGACATTCATGGGCGCATTCAGCACGGAAGTACCATCCACTCCCCAGGTTGGGCGCACAACGCTCTGTTCAAAGAGTCGATCCATCGCATCACGTAAACTGATCATTTCGCGGAACGGATCGTAGCGTGTCAGCAGTGCCATACGCTTTCACCTCCTTCCGAAAATGATAGCGTTTTCGTGATGGTAGGGAGCAGGGTAGTATTCCTTACCCTGACCACCTGACCCTTCTTTCCGTTTCCACCAGGAGAAACAATACTATCCCTATTTTTATTCCCGGTATGGGGAATTTCATTCCTTTAAGAAAAACGGGTGACGATGAGAACTCACAGTTGTCTGGGTTCAACCGTCTGGTGCTGTAAGTCAATAATGCTGAATTTCCGCTTGTTCAGCCTCCCTGGCATTACCACAAGTGAAACCCCCAGCAACTCTCGCTTTTGTTCTTCGCCGTTGACCAGCACCAGACGCGGATTATAACTCTTGATCAGTTCAGCAAGTTCTGCGCTTCCTCGTTCACCGAAACCTTTGTGCGCAGGTGGCGTGCTGAAAAGAAAAATCTTCTGATATTCTTTCAGCTCATCCAGAAACTTGAGCCGATAAGCCACCTCCCAGGCGGGATAGCAGAGATTTTCCTGTTCGTCGCGCCGTGCGTGTGGCTCGTCGTTCACTATACCCCCCATACCTGTAAAGACGATATAACCGGGAGCCATAGCGAAAGTGCCATGAACGCCATGCAGATAGGGATAGACGATCTCTATCTGGGCGGCTTCGCGCAGGTACTCCACAAGCGGTATGTCCTGTGGCCCAGGGATATAGAATGTCGGCAGGCTAGCTTGCGCCAGTAAGGTGAAGAGTCGGCCATACTCGCGGGGTGCGGCACTTTTTGTGGCGAGATTGCCGAGAATTGCCAGGGCCTGCACGTCAAAGGTGGCTACCTGTTTGACTAATTCTTCTACTGCTTCTAGCTGGCCGGATGGCTCTGCTACGGCCACAAGTTTACGGACGGACTTTCGCATCAGAAACACCTCCTTAATTTCAATCTATGTACCCATAGATTGCACTCCGCTCACTACTTTGTCTGATTCGGGGTACGTCCCGGCGATGATGGAGAGGACCTGTTCACGTTCCAGCATCTCCTCCTGAAGCAAGGCCTGGGCCAGACGCTCCAGGGCATCGCGGTGTTCGGTGAGTACTGTACGGGCTTGCTGATGAGCCTCTTCCAGAATTCGTGCTACCTCGGCATCCACTTTCTGTGCTGTGGCCTCCGCGTACAGACGAGAGTGTTCGCCCAGAGATGGTTGGCCGAGGAAGGAATTGCCGTCTTCCAGTTCATAGGCGACCACGCCCGTACTCTCGCCCATGCCCCATTCAGTCACCATCCGCCGTGCCAGGCGTGTTGCCTCCTTGAGATCATTTTCTGCCCCAGAGGTGATCTCACCCAGAGCGACTTCCTCGGCGGTGCGCCCACCGAGGGCAACGGCCAGGCGCTGGAGGAGATAGGAACGCGAGTAGTTATGGCGGTCATCCTCCGGCAGGAACTGCGTGACGCCAAGCGAGCGCCCACGAGGCACAATAGTGACTTTGTAGAGTGGATCGACATCGGGCAACACAGCGGCAACTAAGGCATGTCCACCTTCATGATAAGCTACGAGACGTCGCTCGTGCTCATCCATGAGAGATTCCCGCTTGCCGCCGAGCAGCAATTTGTCCAGCGCTTCCTGGAAGTCGTGGCGATCTACCAGGGCTTTACCGCGACGAGCCGCAGCCAGCGCGGCCTCGTTTACCAGGTTGGCCAGATCGGCACCTGAAAAGCCGGGTGTTCCACGCGCCAGTTCCGCCAGATCGACATCGGGAGCCAATGGAACATGGCGGGTATGGATACGCAGAATCGCCTCTCTGCCGCGTCGTTCAGGACGATCAACCACTACTTGACGGTCAAAGCGACCGGGCCGCAACAGGGCCGGGTCGAGAACGTCCGGGCGGTTGGTGGCGGCCAGAACGATGATGGCCTCGTGTGGCTCAAAGCCATCCATCTCGACGAGTAATTGCTCCAGGGTATGTTCCCGCTCATCATTGCTGGCAATCGTCCCTGCGCCGCTGCGTGCCCGTCCAATAGCGTCGATCTCGTCGATGAAAATAATACAGGGGGCATGCTTGCGGGCCTGGGCAAACAGATCACGTACCCGACTGGCTCCAACACCCACGAATAACTCCACAAAGTCGGTACCACTTGCGCTCAAGAATGGTACTCCGGCCTCACCTGCGACTGCACGTGCTAGCAAGGTCTTACCTGTTCCAGGTGGGCCGACCAGCAGCACGCCTTTGGGAATATGCGCTCCGATTGAGAGAAAACGTTGAGGGTTGCGCAAAAAATCAATAACTTCTTGTAGTTCCTGTTTAGCCTCATCCACGCCCGCCACATCGGCGAAAGTGGTCGTCGGACGCTCTTCACTATAGAGCTTTGCACGGCTGCGTCCAATCCCGAAAACACCACCTCCTTGCAGATCTTGCATCTGGCGCATGCCACGCCAGCTCATGAAACCGAAATAGAGCAACAGGAGTACCGGTACCAGGTTCACGAACCAGGCCAATGCCGTCTCCCACCAGGCAGGCTGTGCTGGCTCTGCGTTGATTTCCACACCTTGTTTCTCAAGCAAAGGTAGGAGAGTAGGATCGCCGGTTGTTGGCACAAAAGTTGTAAAATTGGTTGCACTGACTGTACCCTGCCCACCTGCCTGTTGCTCACGGAGAGGTGTTTTGAAGCTTCCGCTGACGGAATTATCGCTTCTGATCGTCACGCTACGCACATTGCCTTGTTCCACCTGTTGCAGGAAGCTGCTGTATGGCAGATTGATTGTGGTCGATTGCCCCGCTCCTACCAGGTTGAGGAAGTATGGGCCATAGAAGATCAGATTGATCAGGAACATGATGAGGAGTAGTCGTACCCAGAAGCCGAATCGCTTAGGTGAATCTCCTTGCTGTGATGATTCAGTGGATTGCTGTTTATGATACGAATCATTGGTCGGGGTTCGTCGGCTCATTCGGGGCGGTGCTTGTTCCTGTCTCTTAGAAAACTCCTTAGCTTGCTCCATAGCGGCTTCTCCTTTCCTGATAGAAAAAGCAACTGAAGGGGATCGCTAGCCTCGCCTCTTTAGCTCGTTTTATTCTCCTCTTCCCCTCTCTGCGATCATCTCAAAGGCATCAGCGCCAATATAGTACATAGTATCAACTATTTCGCAAACCGTGTCAAGGAATTTCACTAATCTACTAACCTGGCAGACGGAATGTCTCAAGGAACTATGAAGAGCAACTTGACGAGAGGCGGTCACTCCTATCAGTCATCTTCTTCGGATCGGGGTTATTCTTCGTAGGTGGAAGTGCGTAATTTCTTAATGAGGCTAGTATGGCGTTTTGTTTGCAGACGGCGTTCACGACTGGCTTTCGTCGGGTGCGTGGCATAGCGCGGTGCAATGACGCGCTGACTCTCTTGCAGACGCTGCGCCATACGCTCGAAAGCTGCCTCTCGATTAGCCTGCCTGGAACGTCGTTCGGTAGCAGTGACGCGGATGCCCGTTGGTCGATGCAGCAGGCGCACGCCCGTCTCGACCTTGTTGCGATGCTGACCACCGGGGCCGCTCGCAATGAAAAACTCCTCGTCACAGTCGCGTTCCAGCGAAGCGCGATCCGTTGGATAGATTGTTTGTGTTGTTATCACTGCTGACATCAGTTATATCCTCTTACTTCCTACAGATGTATATCTTTGGCCTATGCTAAATATATCTGTAGGCATTCTTTTTTCAAGACGAATAAACATTGCTAGAAGTATCATTGAATCTCCATAAGGAAAACAAAGTGATTAACAATGATTCCCTGATATGATAACAAAAAAGTATGAAAACTTTTTCCATGACCTGGGTATGTTTCTGGTCATTGCTCTCTTGTGTAATGGATACATAGGTATCATGGAAGAATGTAATCACGCAAAGGAATGAGTATTGTCCGCGCGAGCAAGGGGGGCCGATAACAGGGCGACTCATCGGCAAGGTGTCGCCCTGATTAGGAATTAACGTTGCACGCTTTCAGATGTTTCGGCGAGTCTGGCCGTCAGTTCATTACTGACGCGCCGCAGATGTGGTAGCAAAGCCTCGATGCGGCTATCATCCAGGCGGCTAGAAGGGCCAGAGATGCTGATGGCCGCTACGACACGCTGATGGCCCGGCCCATAGACCGGCACAGAAAGGCAGCGCACACCCTCTTCCTGTTCCTCATTATCAATAGCATAGCCACGCTCACGCACGCGGTTCAACTCTTCGCGTAAGCATGCGACATCGGTGATCGTTGTTGGCGTATAGGCGACCAGACTATTCTCGGAAAGATACGAGTTTAAAACACGCTCGGTTTGGAAGGCCAGCAGCACTTTTCCGCAGCCGGTGTTGTAGAGTGGGACGCGATTGCCCAGTTCGGTGAACATGCGCACCATGCGTGTCGGCTGGGCCTGGGCCACGTAGACCGCGCGGTCGCGCTCCATCACGGCCAGGTTAGCCGTCTCACCGCTGATCTCGACCAGTTCACGCAGGTAGGGAGTGGCGATTTCAGACCAGTTGGGTGTTTGCAGGGCGACTCCGGCCAGCAGACGAAAGGCGGGGCCGAGCGCGTAGCGTCGCGTGCGGCTGTCGCGCACTACATACTCACGTGCCATTAAGGTCATGAGCAAGCGGTGAACGGTGCCGACCGGTTGGCCAGTGGCGGCACTCAGTTCACTAATGCCCATCCAGTCCGAGGAGCGTGCCAGGCATTCAAGCAGGTCGAGCGCGCGCTCAATCGACTGCACGCCGCTCCCCGACGAGCTTTCGTTCTTGTTGTCAAGGGATTCCTGCATCCTCTCTCCCTTCCGTTTTCCATCAGGTGAAAATCTTTTCACCATTGTAGCACAAAACTGCGCTCTAAAGGAAGTGAGCAGAATGGTGAAAGCAGCAAGCAAGGCATCGCCCCCACCCTACACGACAGGTATGATCGGCATTATCGTAAGATAAGGGCGATGCCTTGCGCTTGTCCTACTTGTTTCCCGCTGAGATACTTATGCGCCAATGTGATGGTTGGCCTGATCTTCAATGTAAGTGAGCAACGCAGAGTGATCGAGATCGCCACGTCCCTGCACCTCTAGCGCGGCCAGCATTTGATCGACCAGCGCGGTTACAGGCAAGGGTACGCCGTAGCTGCGTCCACTGCTGAGGGCGATGCCCAGGTCTTTATGATGCAACCGGATACGGAACCCCGGTGCAAAGTTGTGGGTCAGCATGCTTTCTCCTCGCAACTCCATCACGCGATTGGCGGCCAGGCCTCCACCCAGCACCTGGAGAATCTTGTGTGGGTCTACGCCAGCCTTCGAGCCAAGCACCAGCGCTTCGCTGACGGCCTCGAAGGTGAGGGCCACCACGATCTGGTTGCAGGCTTTGACAATCTGGCCTGCGCCGCTCTCGCCCACACGCACAATGGTCTTGCCCATCGCCTGAAAGATTGGCATGCAGCGATTGAAGGTTTCTTCGTCGCCGCCCACCATGATTGAGAGCGTCCCGGCAATCGCACCCTTATCACCTCCGCTGACCGGCGCGTCCAGCATGCTGACGCCGCGTTCGGCCATCTGCTGAGCTACGTTCTTCGCTACCACCGGTGAAATCGTACTCATATCAATGGCGATCATGCCTTTGCGTATCCCTTCAAGCACGCCATCTTGTCCCAGGTAGACCTCTTCCACCTGCGGCGAATCGGGTAGCATTGTAATCACAATCTCGCTTTGTGCCGCCACCTCTTTAGGCGTAGGAGCCGACCTGGCACCCTGCGCGATGAATTCGTTCGTCACCTCTTGATGGCGATTATGCACCACCAACTGGTAGCCGTGTTTAAGGAGATTATGCGCCATCGGGCGACCCATGATGCCCAGACCGATAAAACCAATCGTTTCAGCCATCATCCTGATCCTTTGCGTAACTGGAAAATATCTTTCTTTGCCTGGACTATGTCACAGGATAGGGCATTTGTCAAGATATTTTCCGAATTATGGATAATACTTTAATAAAAATGGAAAGCAAGCAAGAGGGAGGTTACCTCTACGTTACCTCTGCGTTACTTTTTGGCTTTCCCTTGCCTGGATGGTAGGGTATAGTATAGGTGACACGAGCGCAGGTATGGGTGAGGGTTACGTTTGGCTCAGCAATGGGCCATAGGGGGGCGTAATCTTTATCAAGCCGCGCTTGTGAGAGCGAAACGGTTTCTATTTACGATTCTTGCTGGAGAAGGCATCTCGCATGAGATGCCTTCTCTGTTATGCTCTTTAAATTCGTGTTTCCCGTGCCTTTTTCAGACCAGGGAGCGCGACACCCCGTATGGACGCATCGACCAGCTCTACCGGATGATAGGTAGGAAGTGGCGTGCCAAGCCGTTGGAGCGCGGCTTTAATCTGTAGCAGGCAGCCTGGGTTGGCGGTCACAATGGCGTCCGGGTTGGTAGACAGAATGTTGTGTGCTTTACGTTCGCCAAGCTCCTGGGCGGGTTCGGGTTGCAGCAGGTTGTATGTACCGGCGCTGCCACAACAGATATCGGCTTCTGGAATATCTACCAGTTCAATGCCGGGGATAGCGCGTAGCACCTCGCGTGGCTGGCGGCGGATGCCCTGTGCATGTGCTAAATGGCAGGCGTCATGGTAGGCGATGCGCGCAGAGATGGGATTGCGCGGTGCAACTGGCTCTAGCTCAGCCAGCAACTCGGAGATGTCGCGTACAGAGGCTGAAAAGGCCTGGGCACGTTCAGCATATTGCGGGTCATCGCGCAGGAGATAGCCATAATCTTTGAGGCTGGAACCGCAACCGGCCACATTGACTACGACTGTATCGATGCCCCATGCTTCAAAGGTATCGATCAGGCGGCGTGCAAAGTTCAGGCCCTCGTCCTCGCGCCCGGAGTGGATGCTGAGTGCGCCACAACAGCCTTGCGTCGGTGGTACTACCACATCGCAACCCTCTGCCGCCAGCACGCGGATGGTCGCGGCATTGACCGGATCGAAGAAGACACGCTGAATGCAACCGGTGAGTAGTCCCACGCGCCGCCGTTTCGGTGCTTTCGCCCGCGTAAAGGTCGGCGTTTTGGCAAAGAACACTCCCAGACTGACGGGCGGCAGAATCTTTTCCATGCCCAGCAGGCGCGCCGGAATGCGCTCGGCAATTTGTGGTCTGTTGAGCAAGCGGCTCAGCCCTGACTTCTGGTACAGCCAGAGGAAGGGAACAGTCAGGCGCAGCCGTTCGGGATAGGGAAAGAGGCTGAAGATCAGTTCGCGGAAGAGCTTGTCGGGCAGGCTACGCCGGTAGTTGCGCTCAATTTGCGGGCGGGTCGCCTCGATCAGCTTGTCATATTGCACTCCCGAAGGGCAGGCAGTAACGCAGGCCATGCAGCCCAGACACTGATCCATGTGTCTGGTGAAGGCATCGTTAAGCTGTATCTCGCCTTGTGAAGCCATTTTCATGAGATAGATGCGCCCACGCGGCGAATCCATCTCCTCGCCCCATAACAGATAGGTTGGGCAGGTCGAGAGACAGAAACCGCAATGGACACAGTCCGCAATGAGTTCAGGGTCTGGTGGACGATGAGCGTCGAAGGCGGACGGTTTAGTGCGGCGAGGGCTTACCTGAATATTGCTGGTTTGCATTACATTCCTCCCACAAAGCGACCAGGGTTCATAATAGCATTTGGATCAAAGCGCTGTTTCAGGTTGCGCATCAGCGGCAGCGCCGGAATCGGCCCCCAGACATCGACGATGCGAGCCAGGGCAGGCGCGGCCTGTGTGACTACCAGCGTTCCCCGTCGTGCGCTGGCGGCCTGACGGAGTTGCTGCACCGCCGTCGTAAGCGCACTCTGCGTACCACTGAGGCGGGCAAAGATCAGGCCATGACCGGCATGGGCGCGCCATTGTGTGCTGAGTTGTTCGCGCTGCGCAACCTGGCCCAGTTCCGTCAACCAGGAAGCTATGTATGTTGGCAAGAGGCTGGCTTTTATGATGAGTACATTATCTGCGTCATGGGGGGCCTTCACCAGCGTACTGGACTGTTGCCAGTAGTGTGCCTCATCCTCGTGATCAATCATACGCGCGCTTTCGCTCAACGTACCGGCCATTGCTAGCAAGCTATCGATCTGGTCGGCAACGGCTTCCGCTTCGCTTTCAAAACGCACGGCTAGCATACAGGTGCCGTCTAAGGTTGACGAACCACTCACATCCAGCGCTGTTGGTTCTAGCGTAGAGGCGATGATGCGCACGACCAGTTCGCATAAGGGAGTGGGCGAAGGCGCAGAGAGCAATACGGTTTTCGACGAGGCACGCAGCGGGTAGAGCCGGAACGTAGCCTCGACGATGATGCCTAGCGTACCTAATGCGCCCACATAAAGCTTGGGTAGGTCATAACCCGCCACATTTTTCACGACTTTGCCGCCACCCTTTGCAATCATGCCGTCGGGCAGCACGACACGCAGGCCAATCAGTTGATCGCGCACGCCACCGAAGCGCAGGCGGCGTGGCCCTGAAGGATTGGTCGAGATAATGCCGCCAATGGTAGCCTCTGGCTCTAACGGCGGATCGAGAGCCAGCCATTGGCGAGTAGTTGCCAGATGTGTTTGCAGGTCACTTAAACGCAGTCCGGCCTGAATGGTAACGGTCAGGTCATGTGGCTGATGCTCAAGAATATGGTTCATTCTGGCCATGCTAACGACAATATCGCAACCGGTTGGGGGTGTGCCCATGTCAAGCTGTGTGCCACTGCCACGCGCACTGACTTTCAGGCCCTCTTTGTTGGCGAAGGATAGCACCGCCGCGACTTCTTGCTCGTTCAGTGGCTCAACGACGAACTGTGGCGAGACACCCGCAATCATATCACTCTGGCTGGCCGGACGAACACGCTCTCCGACGAGAGAGGCCAGCGCTTCGTGGATAGCATGTGAAGTAACGCTCATAAAGCTCTCCTTTTAACTAGAAGCGTTCGGCCAGTCCGGCCAGTTCCGCCGGATGGGGACGATAGGGGCCGGGTGCTTCACCGCACAGGCGTGGTGTGGGATACACCTTGTTGGGATTGCACAGGTTGTCGGGATTGATGGCGCAACGGATGAGCTGGTGCGTTGCCAGGTCGTCCGCTGTGAACATGACGGCCATGTGCTGCTTCTTCTCCATGCCAACGCCATGCTCGCCCGTGATGCTGCCGCCATGTGCCACGCATCGCCTGATAATGTCGCCCGCCAGTTCCTCGGCCTCCTGGACGGCCCCCTCAATACGCTCGTCATACAGTACCAGAGGATGCAGGTTGCCATCACCGGCATGAAAGACGTTAGCGACGCGCATACCACGCTTATTCGCCATCTCCTCAATCTCGCGCAAAATCTGTGGCAAACGAGTGCGCGGAATAACACCATCCTGCACGATATAGTTCGGGCTGATGCGCCCAACGGCGGCGAAGGCAGCTTTGCGCCCCTTCCACATCAAAGCACGCTCGTTCTCATTGCGCGCCAGGCGATACTCCGTCGCCCCCGCCTGTCGGCAAATCTCCGCGACGCGCTCCTGTAGTTTGGTGACTTCGCTCCGTGGCCCATCCAGTTCGACCAGCAGCACGGCCCCGACATCCATTGGATAACCGGCGTGAACGGCGGCTTCGCAAGCCTCGATAGCCAGTTTATCCATCATTTCGATGGCGGCGGGAACGATACCGGCGGCAATGATGCCGGAGACGGCCTCTCCAGCGGCGTCGGTGCTTTCAAAGGCGGCCAGAGCAGTCTGCACAGCTTCGGGTTTGCGCAGCAGGCGCAAGGTGATTTCAGTGGCGATGCCGAGCGTGCCTTCAGAGCCGACGATGATCCCCGGCAGATCGTATCCTGGCGTGTCCAGCGTGGGACCGCCGACCTCAACCAGCTCGCCAGTCGGCATGACAAATTTCATGCCCAGTACGTGATTGACGGTAAAGCCGTATTTGAGGCAGTGTGCGCCGCCAGAGTTTTCGGCGATATTCCCTCCTATTGAGCATATCTGCTGACTGGAAGGATCAGGGGCGTAGTAATAGCCATGTGGCGCAACATGCTGTGTGACCCATAGATTGAGGACACCGGGCTGGACAACAATACGCTGGTTGGGCAGGTCTACATTGAGAATCTCTCTCATACGCGCCAGCGAGATAACGATGCCGTCCTTGACGGGTAACGCTCCGCCGGAAAGGCCCGTGCCAGAACCACGAGGAACAAATGGAATATGTTCGCGATAACAGATACGCACAACACCCTGAACCTGCTCGGTTGTGGTGGGAAGAACGACCAGTTCAGGTGTGACACGAAAGTTTGTCAGACCATCGGACTCGTAGGTGCGCAATTCTTCATATCGGTCGATTACACCCTCGTTACCAACGATGCGCCGCAACTCCGCGACGATACTCGCGTTCATCATGCAACGTCTCCTTATCAATGCAGCCCTTGCTTACCGCATTTGCTAAGACGACGCACTACGAAAAGACTTTGTGCTATCTAAGCATAGCACGCGAACGAGAAACTCTACAAATAGAGATCAGCCGCCGTTGCCGTCGTGCGCCGTTCAGCCGGTAGCCAGGCGAAGCTCTGCTCAGACGTGCCTGATGGGTTGTATTCCAGCCCAATATAGCCTTGATAGGGCAGTTGTTCAATGGCGGCGAGGATATGCTTATAATGCAGTTCACCCGTACCCGGCTCGTGGCGTGAGGGCGAATCGGCAATCTGAATGTGGCCGATCTGCCCAATATGCTCGCGCAACGTAGCAATAATATTGCCCTCCATGCGCTGCATGTGATAGACATCATACTGATACTTAAGGTTGGGCCGGTTGACTTCTGCCAGTAGCTTTAGTGTGTCGTGTGTGTTAGTAAGCAGGTAGCGCGTATTCTCAAAGCTGTTCAGCGACTCAACGACGATGCCCAATCCCGCCAGAGCTGCCTGATCCGCCATCCAGGCCAGATTCTCGCGCACACTATCAAGTTGCTCCTCGCGGCTAACATCAGCAAGTGTATTGCCCACCAGCGCGTTAAGCTGGGGACAACCGATGCGTTGCGCAAACTCGATAGCCAGTCGTACCTGTTCACGCAGCCAGTCGCGTTTGTCAGGGTCATTCAGAAAGCCGCGTTCACCTGCTGCCATATCGCCCGCGTTGAAGTTCATCAACGCTACACGCAATCCTGTCTGCTGAAGTTGAGTCGCCACAGCAGCAAGGTTCTCATCCCCCGGCCACCAGAACTCGACCGTGCTAAAACCCAGCCGCTTAGCTTCAGCGAAACGCTCAGTAAATGGCAACTCTTTTAAAAGGATAGAGAGGTTCAGATCAAAACGAAGCATGCAACCTCCTATTTTTTCGCATCAAGAAAAATATCTTCTATCTGGTAGAAGGGTATTCCATAGAGATGTGAAAAGTCAAGTCAATTCAGGCACTTTACAAGCGGGTTAAATTAGAGCTATTATCAAAGTATCATGCCGGAGAAGGAGCGATTATTTTTTATTGCCATGAGTATAGTATCACCGGAAACATTGCAAGAAGTACAGGAAGAGATTCATAGTGCGCTGCAAGCAAGCCATGCGCTGACCCTGTTGCGGAACGTGTTGCACGATGAAACCTGTCACGCTGTTCTCACGCTGCTGCGAGCGTTGGATGGGCAAGAATGTCAGGCTGAACACCTGGCGCATGTGTATAGTCTTGCTTTTGAGCGACTCGCGCGGGCCGTTACCAGCGATAGGGTGCCGTGTTTGCCCGATGCGTGGCAGGCGTATCTCATCGGGCGCATTATTGATGATGTCAACGTATGGAACGAGCAGGTTGAGCGTTATGGTATAACGGGTGTTTCAGCGCGTATTCTTGCTCAGGCGCGTCGTGACCTGCAAGCGTTGCAACGCCTCTTCCAACTAACGGCGGAGAAGCTCTGGCTATTGACTCAGCAGCGTGTTGTGGCTGAGCTACCTGCGCTAGAGGATGCCTGGGAACCCTGGTACGAACTGGCTCCAGTCTCAGAGAGCAATGAGTATGATGGACGTGATGCGCTGGCGCGACAGATAGCAGAGTGTATGGATTGGGGCGCGGCGGCTGAACTATTAATGGCGCACTGGTCTCGGCATGGTACCGGTGTGCTTGCGCATTATCTGGTATTACGCTGGCAGGGACGGGAGTTTCAAGGTGTGGCCCATCCCGATCCCATTCGTCTGCGGGAATTGATTGGCTACGAGCGCGAACAGGCTCGTTTACGCACGAATACCGAGCGTTTTTTGGCGAACCTACCGGCGCATCACGCCCTGCTCTATGGCCCGCCGGGAACGGGTAAATCCTCGACCATCAAGGCATTGGTCAACGAGTATGGTGAGCAGGGGCTGCGTCTGGTAGAAGTGCGCAAAGAATATATCGATGATCTGCCACAAATTATCAATCTGCTGCGTGGACGCGCACCGCACTATATCCTCTTCATCGATGATCTTTCCTTTGAAGAGCATGAGACGCAATACAAAATGTTAAAGGTGTTGCTTGAGGGCACCGCCGAGGCGCGCCCAGACAATGTACTGATCTATGCCACCTCGAACCGGCTCAATCTGATCCGCGAGAGTTTTACCGACCGGGGCAAACCGACAGAGGATGTGCATTGGCGTGATACGATGGATGAGAAGCATTCCCTGGCCCATCGTTTCGGCCTGCGCCTGACCTTTATATCACCCGATCAGGCTCACTATCTCAAGATTGTTGAGGGGCTGGCGCGGCAGCGTCAGATCGATCTGCCTAAAGAGGAACTTGATCAACGCGCGCTCAGTTGGGAACGGCAACACGTGGGGCGCTCCGGGCGCGTGGCGCGTCAGTTTGTCGATGAACTGGAAGCCGAAATGCGTCATAGCACGCAAAAGCGCCGGTGAACCGGGTGAGGGGGAGCAGAGTATGGATATGCAAAAAATGAACCTGTCCAGGCTGGCGAAAAATCCGGTCTTTATTCTGCTCTTCCTGCTCATTGTTGGCCTTCTCGGCCCCTTGACGAGGAATCTCGCTGTACAAAAAGCGTTGCCGGACACCCTGACTGTAACGCGCGTTACTCTGCGTTCTGCACATATTGCTCCGTTTTCAAGCACGACTCACGATGCAGCAGTTGTGCAAAAGCTTTATAAGGCCGCTTATGCTTTGCCGACTCCATTGCCCGATCAGAATGATTGTCAGTCTTCTAGCAGCTTAGAGTATGACCTGACGTTTCTACAACGTTCATTGGTCGTGCAGAAAATGTACCTCACGCCAACCGGCTGTCCTCGTTTGAATATCGGTACTGATGTGATGGGCATACCGGATATGCGTGTTGCAACTACGGCCTTTCAGTCATTGCTCGCGCAGGCGCTTGGTTTGCCGTCGCTGGTACCGACCTCATAATAATCATCTTCTCCCGACCTTCCTTTCCCCTCATAAAAACGTGTTCTGCTATAGGCGTGCCTCTGTCGATCTTGCCGTTGGTATGATTTAAGAAGGCAAAGGGCAGGCTATACCTTTTAATTTAACATTCTATTAACATATTATTAATATTGTGTTAATATAACGATCAGAATGATCGACACAACGAATCCCACAACAAGTGCGGGGCTGATCTTTGGTGGGATTATGGCCCTGCTGTATGGAGTGCGCTTAATCACAGAGGCTTTGCAGCATGAGGCAGGTGGGCGTCTGCGTCCTTTGCTTGTAGCATTAACGGCTCATCCATTAACGGCCTTTGGTGTTGGTGTCTTTATTACCATCCTTACCCAAAGCTCAGGGGCGACCTCTTCGTTACTAGTAGGGATGGTGAGTGCGCAGTTATTGTCGTTATCCAGTGCAATTGTCACTTTATTTGGCACCAATGTTGGCTCGGCGCTGGTGGTGCAACTGCTGATTTTCGACATTACTGCTTATGCTTTTGTCTTGCTCGGTGTGGGAGCAGCGGCGGCTCTGCTTACCAGGCATAGTAAGTGGCGCTGGGGAGGGCAGGTGGTTTTTGGCTTCGGACTAATCATTTTAGGACTGTACGCGCTCAAGATTGGTAGCACGCCGCTGGCGGATGATCCTTTAACCGTTGCTGTGCTGGATGCGCTGGTGCGGGCACTACTGTTGCTCATGTTAATCGGGATGGTGTTGACGATGGTATTTGCTTCCAGCGTTGCGGGTGTGGGCCTGGTGGTAGTGCTGGCAGCCAACAAAGCGCTCCCTTTAGAGGCAGCACTGGCCTTGATGCTGGGCGCGAACGTTGGTTCGACCATGACGGCCATGCTGACTGCGCTCTCCAGCGGGTCGGTTGCGGGCAAACGACTGGCACTGATTCACACGGGCACCAAGCTGTTACTGGCACTGCTTTGCCTGTTTTTTCTCCATGCGCTGGCGCAACTCCTGGCTCAGACGCATCTGGCAGCTTCAACATTGGTGGCGTTGACGCACCTGGGCTTCAACATTGCGCTGGCCTGTATCTTTATACCCCTGATCGGCCCACTTGCACACTGGGTTGTGAAAATCGTGCCTGACGCACCAACGCCGGTACCGACAGGGCCGCGTTATCTCACGCCCGATGCACTGGCGGCACCAGGGATTGCGCTGGGGCAGGCCACACGCGAAATATTGCGCGTCACGGATATGATTACACAGATGCAGCAGCTTACTATCCGTGCTTTTGAAGAGGATGGTCTGGTAGCAGCGCAGGAGATTGCTAGACTGGATGATCAGCTTGATGAGCTGGTGGAAGCTATCAAGCACTATCTAGCCATGCTTGACGAGGAGCGCATGAGCCAGGAGCAGAGGCAAAGGCAACTTGAACTGCTCTACCTGTTGCCAGACCTGGAAGCGATGGGTGATATAATGGATAGGCAATGCATGCGTATCGCGCGTCGCAAGCGAAAGCGCCAGTTGGTTTTCTCAAAGGAGGGTTGGAGTGAACTGGTAGAGTATCATCGAGAAGTGACGGAAGCTGTGCAGCAAGTCTTCGCGGCGCTCGCTACCCATGATGTCAAACTGGCTAACGATTTTTTCATTCGCAAAAAGCAGCTTGGACAAATGCGCCGCCAGTTGCGTTTTCGTCATCTGCGCCGACTGCAAAGCGGTGTGTCGCCCTCGCTTGAGTCCAGTGCTATTCACCTCGATCTGCTTTCTGCGTTTGAGGCGTTGCTGGCCCATGCCTCAACTATTGCCCATGTAGTACGCGGCGATCTTGACATTGCAGTCTGATACTGCTGGTGTATCAGTTTTCAACCAGCGTGAAAACGGTAACAATTTGGAGCCAACTTTTGAATATGGTGTAGTAAGGGAACAAATGGCGAAGAATCGCCGATAGTTTGTGCGGGGAGCAGAGCCGCATGAGGCAGAAGAGCGGGGAAGTAGACGAAAGGGAAAATAATTCAGCCACTATTTTACCCTCGGCAAAGCAGCAATTGCTGCTGTTGATTGAGACGCAAACGGGTGTGCTGCTAGGTGTCATTCGTTCGTATGTGTCGGCAATGGGGCTGGCTACCGGTGAAGATGTGCCTGCTCTGGCACTGGATGTATTGCAGGAAACGGTGCTTGAGGCGCTGGCGCATAGTGAACGCTTTGACCCGCAGCGCCCTTGCATGGCCTGGTTGCTGGGTATCGCGCTGAATATTGTCAGGCGTAAGAAGGCGACGCTGATCAAACAGCGTCAGCATGAGGTGCAGCCGGGCCAGTTTATGGCACACTATCCGGGTGTGCATAACGAAGCCGAACTCTTCGAGCAACTCAGTCCCTCTACCTGTCCCGACCCGGCGCAGGAGGTTGAGGAGCGTGAGCAGGCGTCTCTCTTGCTCGCGTTGGTTTCGCAGGAGGATCAGCGCGTACTACGTCTGGCGCTGTTGGAGGGTTTTGAACACGCGGCGTTGGCGCAACAACTCGGTCTGACGCCGGGCGCGGCCCGTGTCCGCTTGCACCGTGCCCTCAATCGTTTACGCCGTGCCTGGCTGGCTAGCTCCTGCCATTGTGAGAACGCAGGCGTGGCTACAGAAAGGAGGGCCTTATGATGCAGGATGGGCGTGTTCCCTTAAGCGAGCAGGACGCGCGTCGCCTTCAGTTCTATCATGCCTATATCGTCGCGCTGGCGCAAGGAGATGGCGAGATGCTGGCCCGTGTTTTGCAAGCTGCCGAGCAAGATAGCGTATTGGAGCGTATGTTGCTCGCATTGCATGCTGCCGAGGCGCAGGAGAAACATGTAACAACCTCGCTTAGAGAGATGCGTGCGATAAAGAAGGCGCTCCAGACCTATGCGTTATTGGAGGCACAGGTTGCAACTTCCGGTCATAGTGCCCATAGGGTCGATACGGCCCCGCTGAAAAATGTGGCCGAAAAGGAGAGTGAATATTAAGCCTGCTGTTGCTGTTGCGGTTGTTGCTGCTGGCCAGTGGCGGGATCATAGCCACTGAGCGGTGAGGGTTGCCACTCGCTTTCGGCCAGCAGGTCGGCATCGGGTGGGACATCGGCGGGCGTGACCCTGACGGTGACGGAGAGTTCGCTCTCAGCCTTGCCGCGAAAGATACCGCGCGTTGGGGGGACATCGGCATAGTCGCGTCCGATGGCGACCCGAATGTGGCGCTCATTGGCGAGCGTATTATTAGTGGGATCAAGGCCGATCCAGCCCAGGCTGGGAAGCAGCGCTTCTACCCAGGCATGAGTGGCATCGCTGCTGGCGCTGGCACGGTTGTGACTCTGGTGAAACAGGTAGCCGCTGACATAGCGACAGGGAATGCCAAGCTGGCGCACCAGCGTAATCATGATGTGCGCGAAGTCCTGGCAAACGCCGCGTCGTAGCCATAGAGCATCGTCAATTGGCGAATCGACGCGCGTGGCTTTAGGCATATATTCAAAAGTCTGGTAAATAGTCGTATTGAGGTCGCGCAGCACGGTCAGGGGATCATCACGCCGTTGGATAGCATGTTCGCGCATGAAGGCATATAGCAGGCCGCTGGGCGCGGCAAAACGACTCGGCTTCAGGAAGTCCCAGTATTCGTCATCGGCGGTAAGCTGGTCTATTTCCTCCCAGGCGTGAGTGTCGAGGGCCATCGGTATCTCGTCTGGCGGCGAGATATCAACCAGAGCGGCGGCGGTAATCGTCAGTTGACTATGGTAATTAGGAACGTCGAAGTGATGGACGCGGTTGCCGAACTCACCCCGATAGCTCATGATATGGGCGCGGGGGCTGGTATGTAAGCGGAAGTCCAGGCAGTGCTGGTTGTTCTCGCTGCGTGGTTGGATGCGCACCTCCATAATGCTCTCACTAATAGGGGCGCTATAGCGGAAACGTGTGACGTGTCGAATATTATAGTACATCGCTTTCTTGCCTCTCTTGCTGTCGCCTGTATGTCAGGCCTGGGCCGCCCCGCGCAGGGTGATGGCCATGTCTATCGGGTAGGAGATGTAGGTCTGGTAGATGGCCTCGTGTATCTGACCGCACTGACGTCGGATGTTCTCCAGGTAAGCGTGCATATCGCCGCTGATGATCTCGTCGATCTGGTCATAGTCGAGTGAAGCGCGTAAACGTCCAACCACGCGTTCGGCCTTGCTGGGAGAGCGGGTATTGGTAGTGTGCGCGATATTTTGTAGCGCCGTTTGCATCATGGCAGCGCAGAAGCGGATTGAGCGCGGCGACTCAGCATTGAGCAGAAGAAATTCGGCGATATGGTCGGGCTGCATGACGGCGGTGTAGACCTTGCAATAGGCTTCAAATGCGGCGCAGGAGCGCAACAGACCGACCCAGTTGAGATAGTTTGGTTGCCCACTATCGTGTTCCGAGGGCTGTTGTGTTGAGAGTAGTTCTCTGAAGTAGACATCAAGCAAGGATGCAGTCGCCATTGCACGTTCGAGGAAGCGACTGAGGCGGATAAAGTGCCATCCTTCGCTATGGCTCATCGTCGCATCGGTGATGCCCTGGAAAAGATGTACACCCGCTTTGATGCTGCTCAAGAACTGGTGCGGTTCACCAAACCACATCTCAGCCATGGTAGTGTCCTTCACGTGCAGGTAAAGCTGGTTGATCTGCTCCCACATCTCTGAACTGATCTGTTCGCGTATCTGGCGCGCGTTCTCGCGTGCCGCTGCGACGCAAGAAACGATAGAGGAAGGATTGGACTGGTTAAAGGTGAGCAACTCGGTCACGATATAGGCATCGTTGACCTCTTCGCTGGGGGACATATGCAGGCTTTTTAGCAGCAGTTCCCAACGCATCGTGGTATCCATGCCCGTCTGTTCGAGCATCTGGTGCAGATTGACATCGATCAGACGTGCTGTATGTTCGGCACGTTCCAGGTAACGGCTCATCCAATAGAGGCTATCGGCGACTCGTGAGAGCATACAATCTCCTTATGGTTGTGCTTCTAAAACCCAGGTGTCTTTACTGCCACCGCCCTGTGATGAGTTGACGACTAGCGAGCCTCGTTTGAGGGCGACGCGCGTCAGGCCACCGGGGACAATTGTCACCCGGTCGCCGTTCAGGATGAAGGGGCGCAGGTCGAGATGACGTGGCTCGATTTCACCATCAATGATGCACGGGCCACGCGAAAGCGCCAGCGTTGGTTGGGCGATGTAGTTGCGTGGATTGCTGAGAATCGCGCGACGAAACTCTTCGCGTTGTGCCCCGGTGCTGTGGGGGCCAATGAGCATGCCATATCCGCCGGACTCACCTACAGCCTTCACGACTAGCTCTTCCAGATGTTCGACCACATATTTCTGATGCTCCTCGTTGGAGAGCAGATAGGTTTCGATATTGGACAAAACAGGCTCTTCATGCAGATAATAGCGGATAATTTGCGGAACGTAGGAGTAGACCGCTTTATCATCGGCTACGCCGGTGCCGATGGCGTTCGCCAGCGCGACGTTCCCGGCTCGATAGGCATTGAGCAGGCCCGGCACTCCTAGCACGGAGTCGGGACGGAAAGCCAGTGGATCAAGAAAGTCATCGTCGATGCGGCGGTAGATGACATCGACGCGACGTAGCCCGCCGGTTGTGCGCATATACACAACGTTATCGTGAACCAGGAGGTCACGTCCCTCGACCAACTCAATGCCCATCAGGCGTGCCAGAAACGTATGTTCGTAATATGCTGAATTGTAGACGCCAGGCGTGAGTAGCACTATTGTTGGTTCTGCGCGACCGATGGGAGCCAGTGAGAGCAGCGTATTGAGTAGCGCTTGCCCGTAGTGATCAATAGGGCGCACACTGTAACTGCCGAAGAGTGAAGGGAAGACATGCTTCATGACACGCCGGTTGGTGAGCATGTAGGAGACGCCGCTGGGTACGCGCAGATTATCTTCCAGCACAGCAAAATCGCCGTTGGGCAGGCGTACCAGGTCGGAGCCGACAATCGCAATATAGGTATCATGGGGAACATGCAGGCCACGCATCTCGCGCCGATAATGAGGGCAACTGTAGATGAGCCAGCGCGGAATAACTTTATCGTTGAGGATATGTCCCTCATGGTAAATATCGTGCAAAAAAAGGTTGAGCGCGGTAATGCGCTGCGTTAGACCGCGCTCGATAGTGTCCCACTCGGCGCTGGTGATGATGCGCGGGAGCAGGTCAAAGGGCCAGATACGTTCGGTGCCCTCGTTGCTGCTGTAAACTGTGAAGGTAATGCCCTGGCTCAGAAACGACATATTCGCAGCCTGCTGGCGTTGTACAAGTGACTCTGATGGCATTTCAAGCAGGCGATGATACAGTTCCTGATAAGCGGGCCGGGGGTGGCCTTCGGCATCAAACATCTCGTCATAGGCGACATCGAGGTAGTAATTTGAGAAAGGGGGCGGCATCGTGGGCCGTCCAGTGATGTCTTGTATGCTCACGGGCGAATCCTTAACACGTAACAGGTGAAAAGTACGAGAGAACTGACAAAAAGAAGCGCGTAAGGCTGCATTGCCGGAGTGGCGTTTCGTCGGATGAAACAATCTACTTATTGTTCATAGTACGTTGCAATGCTTGTGTTTGTCAAGCTTGCAGGGTGAGCCAGATACAGGGCAAGCAGGACATCTGTGAGGTATAACCCTATAATGGCACAATATTGTTTTTGACCGTAGTTATTGTAGAAGTATATCACGCAGGTGTCCTGGTCACTTTCTAAATAATGATAGCGCCAGCCTGTCCTGATGGTGTATAATCACTGTATATTCCTGGGGTAGCAGATTGTATGGTGCCATTCTGCCGATCCGTTCGGCTTGTGAGGGAGAAATTTATGTATATTCGAGTGGGATGCGAATTTCGTTATGAGGCAACGTGGCCTACCCCAACTGTGATGCAAGTGCAGCCACACCCGGAGGGTACGCAACGTCTGGTGCGTGAGGTCTGGGAGATCACCCCGCCGCACACGCTCCGAGCGTATCAGGATATCTACCGTAATAGATGCCAGCGTTTGCTCATGCAGCCGGGTAACATCGTGACCCGCTATGACGCACTGGTCGAGGTACCTGACCAGAAGGATACTGTAGACCCCAGCGCCGTACAGGTACCTGTTGAGGAACTACCGGACGATGTGTTGCTCTACACGTTGCCCAGCCGTTTCTGTCTCTCGGATGTGCTTTCCGATACGGCCTGGCAACTCTTCGGCAATACACAACCTGGTTGGACACGTGTGCAGGCCATTTGTGACTGGGTACATAACAATATCCGTTTCCAGTATGGCACCAGTAATACATTGACGACCGCTGTCGATGTATACGAACAGCGTGTCGGTGTCTGCCGCGACTTTACGCATCTGGCCGTCACGTTCTGCCGCGCCTTGAATATTCCTGCACGCTATGTCTTCGGCTACCTGCCTGATATTGATGTGCCGCCCTCTGACGTGCCCATGGATTTCAGCGCCTGGATGGAGGTCTATCTGGCAGGACGCTGGTGGACGTTTGATCCGCGCAATAATGATACTATGCCACGTATTGGGCGTGTATTGATCGGACGTGGACGCGACGCACTGGACGTAGCGATGGTGACAACCTATGGCAGTCCGCGCCTGGAGCGCATGACCGTGTGGGCCGATCAGGTCTCTGCCGACGAGCAGGCATAGTTGGTAATGAGAGAGGACAATAACCAATCTATGACGCAAGGCCTCCCGGACCTTAATACGCGCATTGCCTCCTTGCCGTTGCTCAATCATCATGAGGTAGACTGGACGCGCGTGCAGCGTACCGCGTACCTGATTCATCAGCATTTACATTATGACTATCCTGGCCCTATTGCCGATCTTCACCAGCGTCTGATGGTTATTCCGCCGGAAATGTATGGCGACCAACGCCTGGTGACGTACCGCCTGGAGGTGACGGCGAAGAACCTGGAGACAGAAAGCACGCACGATGAATTTGGCAATTGCGTGCTAAACCTGTATGTGCCACAGGTGGAGAAAACCATCGATTTTGAAGCCTGGATTGTGGTGGAGCGCCACGCGCAAGAAAAATTTCTCATAGCTGGAAATGCACTGACGGATGTACGTTACCTGGAACCATCGCGCCTGACCGAACCGGACGAGGCATTACGTAAGGCAGCGGAGACATTACAGACGGAGGGATGGCAAGGGCTGGCCTTAGCCGAACGCATCAATGAGTGGGTCTATCAAACCTTGCAGTACAGGCATGATGTGACGACGATTCGCACGACAGCGGCGCAGGCTCTGGCGCTGAAACAGGGGGTCTGTCAGGACTATGCACATGTGATGCTGGCACTCTGCCGCCTGTGCGGCTTGCCCGCGCGCTATGTATCCGGCCACTTGCTGGGTGAGGGTGGCACGCATGCCTGGGTTGAGGTCTTGCTGCCCGCTGAAGGAGGACGCGCGCAAGTTGTGGCTTTTGATCCCACACATGGTTGTCGTGCCACCTTGAGCTACCTCACTATCGCGGTTGGACGCGATTACTATGATGTCGCACCCACCTCTGGCTCCTTCCGCGCGCCTTATCCTGGCGAACTTTCCGCGCAAAAAAGCGTCGGTTTGACTGCGCTGGAGTATACAAACTCTTAATATACCGCTTTTTTGGGCTATGGCCGATTTACTGGTGGGCCTTGCAAGATGCGTTTATGTATCCGTTGCGTACACATGGCTATCGCTGCCAACGCGACCCAGGGGGTCAAAACCGAGTGAAGCCGGGTCGTCAAGATGATCAATAGCAATACAATCAGGAATGAAAACGCCATCCCAGCCTGTCTCTTCTGCCAGCTTTGCCAGTTCCGCTATCTCGTGAATGCTGCCACCGGGGAGTACAAATCCATAGTACATGAGATAGACCTCCTTTTGTTCGTTTAAGCTAATGATGATCGCTAGAGGGGAATTTCTAGTCAGAAACTCCCCTTGAAGTTATAACGGCCAGGCTTGCCCATTAGGTGGCAGCCAGACTTTTGCATTAGTAAAGGCCACGTTGGTCGGGTTGAAATCATCCTGAGCTATAACACCAATAGAGCCTCGACTATATGTGCTATCTGTGACACTGGTCACATATTGTTCATTGACATAGAGGACGATAGAGGAACTCTGCGCGATGACCGTAATCACATTGGTCTGATTGTGCCCAATCTTGATAGCTGGACTGGTACCTTCGCTGAGTGTTCTGACAAAACCTTGTTGATTATCGATATCCAGGCGATAGGCTGCATCTGTACTGATATGGAAAGAGTAGAAAGTGACTAATGCCCTGTCGAAACGGAGGATGATGCCCCCTTCATCGCCTTCCTGAATGACCATCTGCACCTGGTAGGCGAAGTTGCCAAAGACGGTATTCCTGGCAGTGCAGCGATAGAAAGTGTTGCTTTGATTAATGGTGGCATGATAAGCCTTGTCGATGAACGAGCAGGTACCGCCGTCTGTTACTGTGGGAATATCGTCCCATTCGTATCCGCGCGAGTTATCAACTAGAGGATCGTTTAGCACAGGTTGACCTGAGGTAGCTTCACTATAGAGCTGTTGCCAGGCGACTGTTGTAGGCGACGGCGTAACAGCGGTTGTAGATATTGGTGTAGCTGTAGCAGTGGTAGGTGTGGTTGGAGGATTGGTTTTGTGTACGATAGGTGTGGTCGAGGAACCACCGCCGGTCGGGCCACTATGGTGCCCCCCTAGATAGATGACTATGCCAGCAAGCACAACAAGCAGCGCCAGCCCGGCAAATAGCCATGTTCTGGAAGGTGGGAACAGCAGTTGTGATTTGAGGCGAAGTGATGATTTTGCTGTTTTTGCTTCATCTGTTGTTTGGGATTTATCGGGGGCAACAACAATTGTAATCATGAGCGTGTCAGCGACGTCTGAGGCGGCATTTCCGGCAGCTTCACCGCGCACAGAGAGGCGAATTACCTGGCCGCTATGAACGCCCGCCGGGATCGTCACATTGACGCGCTTCGCTCCGGGCAGATCGAGGTTACGGCTGGTACCTTTGCGAGCTTCTTGCTGGCTGATGACCAGCGTGGTGCGCAGGATTTGAGAATCTTCGGGCAGAAAAGCTTGTCGTAAGGCATTGGCGAAGGCGGAGACGGAGGCGAAACGGTCTTTGGGATCCTTTGCCAGCGCATGCAATAACACCTCATCGACCGCTTTGGGCAGGTCAGGGCGAAAGGTGCTGGGGGGTGGGGGTGGCGTGTACAGGTGCTGATTCATCAATGCTACCAGATCACCCTGGAAGGGAGTACGCCCGACCAGCATTTCGTAAGCCATTGTGGCCAGTGCATATTGATCGGTGGCCGCTACTGGAGAGCCTTGCCACTGTTCGGGAGCCATATAGGGAGGCGTGCCGCGTGAAGTGTTGCTCAGACTCACTTCAGTATTCATCACCTTTGCCAGTCCAAAATCGGTCAGCAACAGGTCGGGTGCATCCAGCTTTCCCGTCGTATAGCGTAGCAGGAAGTTGGAGGGTTTCACATCGAGGTGGAGAATTTGACGGTCATGGGCGTGTTGCAGTGCGCTTGCAGCCTGCTCGACCATCTCGACAACGGTTGTCGGCGAGAGTTTGCCCGCACCGCCATGTTGTTCGAGCCACTCCTTTAGCGTTCCTTCCATGCGCACGGGCATGACCATGTATGGATAGATTTCGCCATCGATGGTCACTTCTCCGTAGTCATAGAGTGGCAGAATGTGAGGATGATCTAGCGTCGCAACGGCTTTGGCTTCGCGTAAGAAGAGCCGTTGGGCATCGGGATTATCGAGGATGTTGGGATTGATAACCTTGATAGCGACCTGCTTGTTCAGGTGCATGTTCTCGGCCAGGTACACGTAGCCCATACCTCCCTTGCCAATGCGGTGCAGGAGGCGGTAATGGCCAATTTGCGTTCCCTCTTGTAGCATTGTTTCCACCTTTCTACATTAGTGGGCTGTGGTGATGTGGGGCGGTTAGAATGCCGTACCTGTTGAAAAAAGGCAGAATGATGGATTCCAATTATAGATAATTCAGGCTATCTTTCTTATAGCCATTTATCCTCTAGGGATAAGAAGTTGATGAGCTACCGAGTTACGGATGGCTAATCAATGCTATTATATCAAACGACCTTTCCAGTGTAAATTTAAAGACAAATATGTATTCTTTACTAGCGAAATGCAAGTTTGCAACTCCATTCCAGGCATTACGTAGTTGTGTTGGAAGACGAATAATGGTCGGAATGGAGCTATCTTGTGATATCTGCTAAAAAACAGGCGAAACTGGCGCTGCTCGAACGGCAAGTGAAGCGTGTTGAGTCCCGCATGACATATTTGAATATGCGCAGCAATAGCTTGAAAGGGCAGCAATTACTTATTTTTGTGGGCGGCACCATTGTTACGATTGGTGCCTTTACTATCTTTTTCATCCTGGGCATTCTGGCTTTGATCGCAATGGTTGTGGCGCTCTGGTGGGCGTTTCGCCAGAGCAGTAAGCTGGATCGCAGCTATGTCAAATTTCAGGTCTTGCGACGCTTTTATGAGATGCAGATTGCACGTATCAAACTCGATTGGGAGAAGCTGCCGCCAGAGCCATTTGATGATACCTATAAAGATCATCCCTTTGAGCTAGACCTGGATGTGACCGGCGAACGCTCTCTCCATCGGCTCATCAATACCGCCGTCTCGTTTGAGGGTAGCGAAATTTTGCGTGAATGGTTGCTCAATAGAGGGCCTGATCTGGATACGATTTATGAACGACAAAATATTATTCGTGAGCTAACACCCTTAACACGTTTTCGTGACAAACTCTTGCTCAATGCGTTGTATGCTACACGTTTGTCACGTCAGATGATGGACGCGGAACAACTGCTCGCGTGGTTAGAGAAAGAGCAAGGGTCGGGTGCTTCGTTTTCAACGCTGATGATTGGCATTATCCTCTCAGCAGTATTTTTTATAGCGTTGATCCTCTATATTGCCGGTCTGCTTTCCCCGCTCTTCTGTATTGCGGCGCTGCTGCTCTCGCTGATCTGGTTCTTTGCCAGGCGGCGTGAGATTGGCTATATGGCCAGTGATGCTGAGCTGGTGAGCAACACGCTTGAGCAACTGGAGCCTATTTTTAGCTATCTGGAAAGCTACCCGTACAAACGGCATCGCTATCTCAAGCAGCTTTGTGAGCCGTTCTATCTACATCCCGATAAACGCCCCTCGCTTCTCTTGAAGCAACTTGCCAGCTTGACCCGGCAGGCGAGGTTGCAACAGAGCGCCGAAGCCTGGACGGCTATAAATGCCTTGATCCCACTTGGCATGTATGTCTCGTATCGCTGGCATCGCTACAAAGCGCTGCTGACCGAGGTATTACCCGATTGGCTAGATACCTGGTATGAGCTAGAGGCTCTCTGCTCACTGGCGAACTTTGCTTATCTCAATCCTGAGTATGTCATGCCAGAAGTGGTGCCGGATAAGTATGCGCCGAGAGGCATGCTCTATGAAGCTAAAGGGCTGGGCCACCCTCTCTTACCGCCGGAGCATAAAGTCGTCAACGATTTCTCGCTCAGCGAGGCAGGCGATATCATGCTCATTACCGGCTCCAATATGGCGGGCAAGAGTACCTTCTTGCGCACACTGGGCATCAACCTGTGTCTGGCCTATGTGGGTGCGCCGGTCAACGCAACCTCGATGCGGGTGACGCTGTTTGAACTCTATGCCTGTATCAAAGTCACCGACTCTGTGACGGACGGTTACTCGTACTTCTATGCCGAGGTACGCCGTCTCAAAGGACTCCTGACGCGCCTGGAAGAGCAGCCGCTGCACCCGATCTTCTTTTTAATCGATGAAATCTTCAAGGGTACCAATAACCGCGAGCGCCTGATCGGCAGTAACGCCTATATCCATGCACTGGTTGGCAAACGCTGTGTAGGAGCTATCTCGACACATGACCTGGAACTGGTCAAGCTCTCCGAAACGTTGCTCGAAATCAAGAATTTCCATTTCCGCGAAGACGTGCTTGATGGGAAGATGGTCTTCCACTATAAATTACGTCCCGGCCCTTCACCAACAACCAACGCGCTCAAAATCATGGAACTAGAAGGCTTGCCAACAAAGGTCTATCAGTTGTAGTATCACTTGATCATTTGCTCCTTGCCTGGTGAGTTAAAATAAAGCGCGCATGCATTATCCTCTATGGGAGAATCTGTTTGCATGGAAGGTATCTCAGCTACCAACCTGTTGCTGACACCAGCAAGGAGCAAGTATTAAGAAGATGGAAAAAAATAGCTCTTTCTCCTCTCCTATAAGAAGAGGATATCCTTATCTATACGGAATGACGATAGCGTTGATCCTTCTGAGTTACGTTTCTCTTTTGCTGACAAGTTGTGCCACCTCTACGAAGCAACAGGGTAGTACACCAACACCAACCTCGCCCGGCAATTCTCTCACTACTCCCTCTCCATCTTTGCTCACACAACAGTATCAGTTTACCGCACAAGATAGTGGAAGAACGCTCATCTATCCTGTCACTTCGCGCTTTGGTATCATTCTCAGCGCGCAGCAGTATCCAAAAAAGCAGCTCCAGGTCTCTTGCATCCCTGCTGGGGTGTTAGGAAGTATCTCAAACATTCCAGCGGTCGCGCCACCCCTGTATGCTGTCAGGTATGAAGGCGTAAAGCCGGGTACCTGTATCATCAAAGATGGAAACTTTCATCTCACGGTGATTATTGTGCCTTATTCTGGCGCTTAATGGATGAAAGTCTGGAATAGTAAGCTGCCAGCCATATAGAGGCCAAAGCACATGACGAGGCCAGACATGGCCCACGCAATGTATTTTTGTAATCCTTTCAGGCGATACTCTACTGGCAGAGCTACCTGTTCTAGTGCCAGCAGGAAACCCAGTACAATGGGCAATAGCAGAGCGTTCATCACTTCGATGTCGAGCGTCAGGCTAATTAGTGGAATACCAGAGAGAACGAGCAATGCGCCGCCTACGTGCGCCAGGGTGTAGATTGTGTAGAACACCCTGGCCTTTTTGAAGGGCAGATTCAAGCTGTGTTTAAAGCCGAAGGCTTCACCGATGCCCCACGCACCGGCAACAGAGACGACAAGGGCGGCCAGAAAGCCCGCACCAGCCATGCCCAGGCCACAGAAGATGATCGCGGGTGTTGCACCGAGCGCTGGTTTCAGTGCCCCGGCGATATCCTGGATAGTATTTAGTGACGCACCGGGATGCGTTTTGCCAATCGTGGCAGCCGTAGCGATGACGACCGCGACCATAATCACCTGTGTGAGTACTGCACCGATGCGTGTATCCCAACGTGCCGCCTTGAGCTGGTTCTTTCCCAGGTGCTTGTCTATCACCGCTCCCTGCTGGTAGAAGACCATCCAGGGCATTATTACCGCGCCGACGTTGGCGGCCAGCAGGAAGAGATAGTTGCTCTGTGTAATTGGTAATGCGGTAAGGCCGTGCGTCATTGCCGGTAAGCTGGGATGAACCAGGAAGGCCGCTATCACGAAGAAGAGTTCGAGCAGGCCAACGGCAATACCAATGCGCTCGACCCGGCGATAGCTACCCGTCAGGCCAATAAGAACGAGCAAGAGAGTTACAACGGGTACAGAAAACCACAGGGGGATATGAAGCATTTCTCCTACGCCCGCAATACCGACAAACTCTGTTACCAGCGCACCGATAGCAGAGACGAAGAGCGTGATAACGGAAACAGCGGCCCAGCCCATGCCGAAGTGCTGGCGGATGAGTTCACCATGTCCCCGGCGTGTGATGACGCCCAGACGCACCGTCATTTCTTGCACGACATAAAGGAAAGGAATAAGCAGGAGTTGGGGCAGAATCATGGTGTAGCCCCATTGTGCCCCTGACTGCGCGGCGGTGATGATGCTGCCGGCGTCCGTATCGGCTAACATCACCATTAAACCAGGCCCAATAATAGCGAGCCATAGAAGCATACGTTTGAGGATACTGATAGTGCAGGTATCCTGTTGAGAGTTGTCTGGCTCGCCCACAAGAGGTAACGTTGTTATCTCAAACTTTTTCTGCCGAACACTCATCTACTAAAAACGCTTTCCAGGAAACGAAATCAGATTATGTTAAATATTAGGGCAGGCTAATATCCGAGTTAGCCAGTCAGATATTAGCACACACTAATGCGAAAATGCAAGGCTGGACGGTAGGGTATGTCTCAAGCGTAACTTTTTGGCATTACTCTATGCCTGTGCAATGTATCGTTGTAGGTGCGCATTCTTGCGGTCGCCCTGTGCGCTTGTGTGCCTGGTTGTGGGTGGCAATGCTGAAACTTCCTTGCGTAGCGAACCGTGAAACGTATGGGTTTGGATAATACTGATTGGATAGTCTAAGAGTTCTGGAACGACGGCGAAGGATGGAGAGACAGACGATGAGCGAAGCCACGAAAGATAGAGCAGAACGGCCAGAAGAGCAGCAAAGTAGCATGCCCGTGTCTCAGCATAATCAGTCACAAGGACGGCAGACGCAAGAGCGAGAGAAGGTGCAACAACCGCCAATAAAGATGTATCGCACGGTAGATCGTCTGATGGTTGCTGCGCCCATGCCTGGGATGGAGCCGGAGGATATCGTTGTGGAGGTCAAACCAGACGGGCGTCTGTTACTACACGGCGAATTGCGCGGTCTGCTCAAAGATATTAAAGAACTGCTGGTAGATGAGTGGAGCGCAGGCTATTATCAGCGTGAAATATCGTTACCCAATAGCGTGGATGGCGAGCATGCCAATGTCAACTACGGCAACGGCGTTCTTGTGGTGACACTTCCGATCAGTCAGCAGAATGTTCCGGCAGTGTTAACGCTGGCGAAAACCGGTGCTGCGCGTGGTGAACGTGTGGGCAATGTAGGTCACCAGACGCGCTAGGGATGTTCGCTCTTCTATAATGAGTCGAGTAGAATATAGAGAAAGGAATTGATTATGTGCGTCGCTTGTGGGCAGGAACTGTGCAAAAATTGCCATGAGTGCCATAATCCTGAATGTGAGCGCTACGTTGAGCCGAGCGAAACATGTAAGCTGCTAGAAACGACGATTATCGTCGAAGACGCAGAGTGGAGAGATATGGCTCCCTCTATATAGTATGTCTGATAATAGGCTATACGCCCTCGGTGATGAGATGCTAGCCTGGAACGCTGCTTCATTCAGCGCTCCAGGCTAGCCATTTTGTTTGCGGAAACGTATGGTATCATAAACTATATTACTGATGTATTTATCGAGATGAGGAAAGCCAGGTAAAGGCAAATGGGGCAGTCCAGACCTGTGGTGAAAAGTTCACTGTGGTATCAAGTGGGCCATGCATACCGGGAAATTCTCGATGTTTTGCTGCATAGTCCGGCGGCCTGGGTGTTCAGTGCGTGCTGGTTGCTCTCGCTGGCTTATCTACTGTTGGCAGGCTACGCAAGAGGCATATTCCTATCAGTTGTCCTGGTTCTTTTGATAGCGGTTCTGAGCTTACTGACCATTCCATTGACAGTAAATGTACAGCCAGTATCCTATACGCTGGTGTCAAAAGCCCGCTTATGGATACAACTAGGTATTGTAATGTTTTTCGTGCTTTTGACGGGCTATGAAGGTTTGTTCACCAATGGTGCAATAGCTGTCCAATCTGCTGCACCCTCTTTTATGATGCCATTGATACTATTCCTGACTCACTTGCCATCTGCTGCCATCAATCCCTTGTTCTATTTTGTGCTACCTGTGTTATTTCTGTTGCCGACAGGTATTCGCTGGCACGCAATAGGTTTCGCTCACGGCTATCGTTCCTGGGCTGTGACGCTCCTGTGGTGTGTGCCAATGATGATTGTGATTATCGTTGCCTTATTCGTCGGCGGCACACGAATTTCTACACTTGCCCTCGCGTTGCTTCGGAATAGTCTCAATAACGGGTTTTTTGAAGAGTTTCTTTTCCGAGGCGTACTGATGGCAATACTGATACAGCTTCTGAATAGGCGCTGGGGTATAGTACTTTCCTCGTTGCTCTTTGGCCTCTGGCACCTGGGAACAAACACTGCAAGCTTCGGCGGAAGTCTTCTAGCCGGGGCCGCTTTTGGTATAGTAAGCCAGGCGGCTATCGGCCTGGGGTTTGCTATAGTCGTCTACCGCACGCGCAATCTGCTTGCCTCTTCTATTATTCATGTGATGCTGGATGTCGCTTTTATCTAGTGGTGTCATATAATGCCTATGGAGTTACTCATGCCTGCTGTACTGGAGTAGTATTATAACCGTATCTGGAAGCATATCCCTCGTGTACTCTGTGTAGACGTTGAGTTAAACTTATGGATTATGCTTTTTTCATGCTGTCAAAAAAGGCTTTCACGACATCCCGTGCTGGATGCCGCAACAGCCGCGTCGCATCCGCATATCCATCACCATTCACACGACCATCTATAAATATCCTTTAATCCCGTAGGGACCTGATTCATCGCTTCCAGCGTGCGATAAATCAGGTTCCTACAGAATATATGAAGAATTAGCGTTCGACGATCATGGCTACACCCTGACCACCACCGATGCAGAGGGTCGCCAGGCCGTAATGGGCGTCGCGACGGCGCATCTCATAGAGTAATGTGACCAGGATACGGGTGCCGCTAGCGCCAATCGGGTGTCCAAGTGCAATCGCGCCCCCATTGACATTGAGCTTCTCGCGGTCGAAGCCAAGTTCTTTGCCGACCGCGACCGACTGCGCGGCGAAGGCTTCGTTGGCTTCAACCAGATCGATGTCGGCCATCTTTAGCCCGGCTTTTTCGAGCGCGCGTCTGGTGGCCGGGACGGGGCCAATGCCCATGATGCGCGGATCGACACCTGCCGAGGCGTAGCTGCGAATGGTTGCCAGGGGCTGCAAGCCGAGTTGATTAGCCTTGCTGCGACTCATGACAACGACCGCCGCCGCGCCGTCGTTAAGGCCGGAGGAGTTGCCCGCCGTGACCATGCCATCTTTCTTGAAGGCCGGGCGCAACTTGGCAAGAGCTTCTGCTGATGTGTCGCTGCGCGGTTGCTGGTCGGTGTCAAAGAGGGTGGTGCCTTTCCGTCCCGGCACTTCAACCGGTATGATTTCGTCGCGGAATCTACCGCTCTGGATGGCCTGGACTGCGCGCTGCTGACTTTCCAGCGCGAACTGATCCAGTTCCTCACGAGACAGGTGATAGTCTGAGCAGATGTTTTCAGCGGTGATACCCATATGACAACTGTTGAAGGCATCCCACAGGCCATCTCTGATCATTTCATCGACCAGTTCTGCATCGCCCATGCGATAACCAAAACGGGCCTTCTCTAGCAGGTAGGGGGCGCGGCTCATGCTCTCCATACCGCCAGCAACGATGATATTGGCATCGCCCAGGCGAATCGCCTGCGCGGCTAGCATGACACTCTTCAGACCACTGCCGCAGACCTTATTGATGGTCATAGCGGGTACTTGAACGGGCAGCCCGGCAAAGATAGCGGCCTGGCGCGCCGGATTTTGCCCCAACCCTGCCTGGAGGACGTTGCCCATGATCACTTCATCTACCTGGTCGGGTTGAAGATCGCTGCGTTGCAACGCGGCACGAATGCAGACCTCACCCAGTTTGGTTGCAGGCACTTCGGCCAAGCCTCCGCCATAGGTGCCAATTGCTGTTCGTACTGCGCTCACGATGACTGCATCTTGTAATTCGGCCATTGTTTCCTTCCTCTTGCTAGTTGCTAGAACTTGCGCCGATCCACCATGATCGGCGATGACTCATTGCTCTACTGCGGCAATGTTATCTGAGATTGGGCGCAAAAATGTCCCTGCGAGTGCGTCGGGCGTGAAATGCGCCCTACATGTAAATACCACCGTTGATATTGAGTGTCTGGCCCGTGATATAATCACCGTCCACAATGAGGTAGCGCACGGCACGCGCGACCTCCTCAGGCATTCCCACGCGACCAAGCGGAATGCGCTTGAGAATCATCTCTTTCACCTTATCTGGAACGCTCAGGTACATCTCTGTCTCGATGAAGCCGGGGCAAATGGCGTTCACGGTGATACGGTAGCGAGCCAGTTCCAGTGCGGCGGTCTTGGTGAAGCCGATAATACCGGCCTTGGCGGCGGCGTAATTCGCCTGACCGAAGTTGCCCATTTGACCGACGAAGGAGCTGATGTTGATGATTGCCCCATGCCCCTGCTCGATGAAGTGATTCTGTGCCGCCTTGACGGTGTAGAAGCAACTGTTCAGGTTGGTCTGGATCACCGTGTTCCAATCCTCAATGGTCATCTTCTTCATCGTGCGATCCAGCGTGATGCCCGCATTGTTGACCAGCACGTCAATGTGGCCAAAACGGCGGACGGTCTCCTCGATCAGGTTGGCGGCCTGTGCGGGGTCGGACACATCGGCTTGTAAGGCAACAGCGTCTGCGGCCCCCGTCTGGAGAAGTTTGGCGGCCAACTCCTCTGCCAGCCCACTGCTGTGGGCGTAATTGACAACGACCTTGCCCCCCCCATGACCAATTTCTTCCGCTATCGCGCGCCCAATACCCCTTGCCGCACCTGTGACAACGACGACTGCGCCTTCCAGTTTTGCCATGACAAACTCCTTTCTCCAGGTGATGAAATCCAACCAACGGTGTTGAACGGTAAAAAGTATCCATCATACACTATCACGATGCATGACCAATTGGGTGTAACTCGTGATAGTATATCATGTACATCGCCCGATGTGGTGAAAGAAGTTTAATATACAATTCTTACAAAGACATCTCGAAATGAAACACTACGATTACAAATGCATCACACTTGCTCTCATTATAGATAGAACGAGAGCAAGTAGGATAGGGATTTCATTTTTCTAGCACGTATGTGCCGGGTGCCGGGATAATGGGGGGATAGGTTTTATTGCCCATTGATGGCGGTGCTACCCGCTCTCCTGAACGGGCCTGCAACCAGTCCAGCCAGTCTGTCCACCAACTGCCTGCGTGATGGTCTGCCTTCTCAAACCACTCCTCGGCGCTGCTCACAGACTTATCGTTTGTCCAGTAGCCTTTGCCTTTTGACGGAGGGTTGATAACACCAGCGATATGGCCGCTGCCGCCGAGCGCGAAACGCACGTGTCCACGCACCAGTTGAGAGATACGCCAGGCTGACTTCCAGGGTACAATGTGATCTTGCTGGGTGCCAACGGCGTAGATGTCCTGGCGAATGCGACCGAGGTCGATAGGAACATCCTTGAGGACAACTTTGCCAGGTTTGATGAGGTTGTTCTCAAGGTAGGTATTGCGCAGGTAGAACGAGTGTGCCGCACGTGTCATGCGTGTTCCGTCGGCGTTCCAGTAGAGAAGATCGAAGGCCGGTGGCTCCTTGCCTAGCAGGTAGTTATTGACGACGTTGCTCCAGATGAGGTCGTTGGCCCGCAACATATTGAACATGGTTGCCATCGCGCGGCTGTCCAGGTAGCCCCGCTCCATCATCTGCCCTTCGATATATTCTATCTGGGGTTCGTCAATGAAGACAGCAGTATCGCCTACTTCATTAAAATCCAGCAGGGAGACGAAGAAGGTGGCGGCGTTCGCCGTTTTGTCCTGCTTGCTGGCGAGATAGGCTAAAGTCATCGCCAGTAGTGTGCCGCCGATGCAGTAGCCGACGGGATTGATCTTCGGTGAGCCGGTGATATCCTTGATAACATTGAACGCAGCCAGCGGCCCCAGGGTGAGGTAATCGTCGAAGCCAATTTCCTCCATCGAGGCGTCGGGGTTTTTCCAACTGATCATGAAGACGGTGAAACCATGATCGACCAGGAATTTAACGAGGCTATTTTGTGGCTGCATATCAAGGATATAGAACTTGTTGATCCAGGGCGGAATAAAGAGCAGCGGGATCGAGTAGACGGTCTCGGTAGTCGGCGTGTATTGGATCAATTCTATCAGCGTGTTGCGATAAACGACGTGACCAGGGGTTAGTGCCAGGTTGCGGCCAGGGGCAAAAGCCTCTGTGTCGGTCATTTTGATCTGACCATTCTGAATGTCACGCAGGAGATGCTCCATACCGCTGATCAGGTTACGACCGCCGGTTTGAAGCGTCTCGTGGATGACCTGTGGGTTGGTGAAAGCAAAATTTGTCGGGCTGATCGCATCGAGGAACTGGCGCAGGTAAAAGGTGAGTTTGCGCTGCTGCTTTTTGTCCAGGCCCTCGATCTCAGTAGCCGATTTGAGAAGGGTAGTTGCGACTAGCAGATAACTTTGTTTGAGCGCATCGAAAATAGGATTGAGTTGCCAGTCCGGTGCGCTGAAACGTTTATCGCCCTTCTCTGGGGATACGACCGGTTCGCTTTGTTGCTGATCGTATCCCCAGTACTTGAGCGTGGCGTCGGTCATGATCTGCGTATATTGCAACGCGAGGTTAGTATAGGTTTCCCAGACACGTTCGGGGTGACGTAGCGTGTCGAGCCAGACCTGCTGAAATGCGCGCGTAGTCTCCGCAGGGTCTATTGGCACCATACTGTGTAATGGCGTGAGTTGCCAGAGCTGGTCAATCATGGCAATCCAGGGGTCGTGCACAGTACCGCTTTCGCCTTTGTCTCCTCTCTGGGCCACTGGATTGCTCTGCAACGTACTCTCAAACAGCTTTTGCCACGCTTCAAAGGGATTAGATTCGTTTGTTATTTGCTCTGCCATTGGAAAATCCTCCTAAAAAACCATTCTTCCATCGCACTACGTCCAGGCAGGATGCGCAATCATTCTATGACTGCGCTATTTGTGAACGTGGCTGCAGCCAGTTCAGAATCTTGGGCCAGAGAGTCTTTTTGGCGTCCGAGCCGGTAAGCAGACCTACATGTCCAGCATTGATGACGTAGAACTCTTTATCCTGGCTACTGATGAGCTGCATGAGGGCTTCGGCCTGCGGTACGGTGCAGATATGGTCTTTCGTACCTGCAATGCTCAGCACAGGGCAGGTGATATTGGCGAGATTCACGGTGCGCCCGCGTAGCTTAATTTCGCCTTTCACCAGCTTGTTCTGCTGATAGAACTCCCGAATCCACTGTCTGAAAGCTGCGCCGGGGAACGGTACGCCATCGTTGACCCACTTGCTCATCGCCAGCCAGGTGTCCATCGGCTTATCCTGGAGGATGCGATCCCACATGGTAACGTAGGTGCCGATGTAATTTGTGACAGGCTTGAGCATGCGATTGCCGACATCGATCAGTTCGCCCGGAACATTGCCATAGGCTTCTGCCAGCAGATCGGGGTTGAGGTACTTTTCACTCGTCCATACGCCGAACAGGCCCATGTTTTCCGGGGTGAAATCGATGGGAGCCGTGAGCAGAATCAGGTTCTTCAATGGTTTGCCAGGGAAAAGCGCTGCGTACATGGCGGACATCGTGCCGCCCATACAATATCCCAGCAAGGTAAATTCCTGTGCGTGCGCGCATTTCAACACTTTCTTCGCGGCCTGGGGGATGTAGTCCAGCACGTAATGCTCGAAGGAGAGGTTCTTGTCCTCGTCGCCTGGTGTGCCCCAGTCCAGCATGTACACGTCAAAGCCCTTGCTCACAAGGAACTCTACCAGACTGTTGCCGGGCATCAGGTCCAATACATAGGGGCGGTTAATGAGAGCGTAGATCAGCAGAATGGGAACGGGGGCTACTTTCTCTACGACAGGGATGTAGTGATACAGCTTCGCCTTGTTCTTTGTCCAGATGACCTCTTTAGGCGTCTGTCCGGTATTGACGCGCGCGCCTTCCACGATGATCTCTATGCCTGTTTTATACTTTTTAAGGGCCTCTTCGAATGAGATGCTCGCATCAATTCCCTCGTGTGTATTCATATGTTCTTATCCTTTCCCCGATCTTCTCATGGATCGCCAGTAGCAAAGGTACTATGACGCAGCTTGCGCTTCCGCCTCTTGAGATTTTTGAGACTTTTGACGTTGAGCATCGGCTGTACGGTTCGCTCGGCGCGATGAGGAGGGAACTTTCACAGGCTCTGTTGTCCTGGTCGGGAGTGTGGCGATGGCAGCGAGCAAGGTATCCAGCTTGCTCTCTATACCATTCAGGCGCTGCTCCAGTTGGCCTACTCGCTGTTCCAGCGACTCTACGGCGGCGAGCCTCTGCTGCACATCGTCAAGCTGGCTCAAGCCATGACCTGCGTCATCGGCGACATCTTCTAACTGGTTCTCTATCCGATCTACTTTGTCTTCGAGGTTGATGAGCAACTCTGCCACACGAGCAATATCTGTGCGTGTGGGAAGCTGAAGATTATGGAGGTAGTCTTCGTTGGTGCGGCGTATGAGCGCATAGAGGTTGGCATAGTCATTAAGGAACTCACTGGAGACCTCCATGAATTTGTCACTGCCAATAACGTCGCCTATCGCAGCAGACAAGGTCTCGTTGGTGGCATCATACCATTGTTTGAAAAAGGTAAAGGGAGCAATCGGCAAGGTCATGCCTGCAAGCAACCCGGCACGGGCGGCATCCATCATGTCCAACCACTGTTTCATCAGCCCCAGGGAGTCTCCACCCATGTTGCTGATCTCGACTGCTTTGCGCCAACTGTCAGCGGTTGCTTCAAACCACCGTTTCCATAACTCCAGGGGATTGCCCGTGCCCTGCTGGCTCTGTTCCATCGCGCGCGTGACTCCTTGTAGCCATGTGCGGTACAAGCTGAATGGATTGGGGGAAGAGGTCTTGCCTGCATTACCGTTTGTGGAGTTTGACCAGCCTTTTGAGGCTGCTTCGTACCATTGCTCCCAAACTTCCATCGGGTCGCCGGGCTTTTGGCGATTTGTCTCCTCTGACATGAGTGCCATCCCTTTCATATGAACCTTCGCACTTCTTCATTAGTAACTATACCATATTCCAGAGGCTAGAGAGGGGCAGGGTCTCGGCCTCGTACCCACGATATGATGATATGATACCTACAAGAGGCATCACTACAGAGAGGGAGCGGAAGAAGTGCCGAAGGGGACATTATTCTTTGCCTCCATCTCGCTCCTGCCTGTTGTCCTGTTGGACATGCGCCGAACCCGTTCCGTTATAAAGCTGGAAGAAGCTCTCCATCATCTTCTGGTACTGATTTAAGGAATCAGCCCAGTATTTCAGGTATGCTTCACCCGCCTCGGTAATCGAATAGATGCGCCGCGCCGGACCACCTTCCGAGGTATCCCAGCAGGAACTCACCATGCCATCCTTTTCCATCTGCCGCAGAGTGCGATAGAACGTGCCAGGGTTCATGGAAGCCAGACCAAAGGCTGCCATCTTCTCCATCAGTTGATAGCCGTAGGAATTCCACTGACGCAGCATCAAAAGCAGCACTGGAACAAGCCAGTTTTTCGACCAGGCATCATTGGCGGCATTCTGTAATGGATTGTCTTCCTTCTCTTTTGGCATAATATCCTTATATGCATATAGTGCATCTAACACTACAATAATGTTACATCTATATGCATTTTACATCTATCCACACTCCATGTCAAGGAAGACGAGTTAGACTCTCTCACAATCGTATCACAGGCTCAGGAGCAGACGGCCTCGGCTCAGCCGGAAGCAGGAGAGCCATCTACGGGGCGGTGCTACAAGGTGTTACGCGGCTTCGATCTCGCGCATGTACTTAATCGTCGCCTCACCGCTTAGGACCAGCGTGCCATGCTGATTGAAGCATTCCGTGTGTAGCGTGACGATGCGCTTATCCTCGCGTAAGGCGACCACTTTGACGATAACGGTGACGGTATCGCCGATATGAATAGGGCTGAGAAACTTCAAGGTTTGACCCAGGTAGATGCTTCCTGGCCCCGGTAGTTCATTGCCCAGGACTGCTGAGATCAGCGAACCGATCAAGAAGCCATGGGCAATGCGTTTGCCGAAGAACGAGCGTTCGGCGTATTCTACATCAAGATGAATGGGATTGTAGTCTCCACTGATCTGGGCAAAGAGGAGAATATCATTTTCAGTTATGGTACGAGAAAGGCTGGCCTGTGCTCCAATCGGTGGAAGTGGGGCCAGTTTCTGAACACCATCGCTCACCTGCTACGCACCTTTCATGTTGACGACAGTTTGACAATGGTCGGGTATCCATAAGGGATACCCGTGACGAACTTACCTATTCAGCCATCTTGCGAGTTGTGGCCTGGGCTTGCCGTGCTGCCTTTTCAGCCGCCGCCGCTGCCTGCTGTGTGGTTTTCTGGAAGGTTTCCAATCCCTGCTCGGTGGCCTTCTGGAAGTTCTTCAGCCCTTCCAGCATGGCTGCTTCAGCCGTGTTCATTGCCTTCTGCCAGAATGTCAGCGGGCTAAAGAGGAAGTCGCGGTATGTGTCTAGCGACTCTTGCGCAAGGGTCTGAAAGGCACTCTGCTGCTTCTGGAATTGCTGATCCATATCTTGCAGTAGCGAGTGAGCCGCATCGATCTGGCTCTTGAGAACCTCAACGCCATTCTCCAGGATGTTCTGCGCCAGCTTCGTGTTGCGCTCCTGCGCGGCAACTACGCTATTGGCTAACGACTGAATGTTCTCGGTTCCCACCTGCTGCTGTTTCGCCTGCTCGATCAGCTCCTGCATTAGCGTGCGCGTGCCCTCGGCATGGCTTTTGAGAACCTCAATGCTATTCTCAAGGACGCTCTGTGCGAATGCCAGGTTGCGCTCTTGCGCTGCAATTGCCGCGTCGGTGATAACCTTACTGGTTTCCTGGACTGATTTGATCAAATTTCTGGCCGCTTCGTTGGCTTTTGTATCTGCCATAATGTGATTCCCTTTCCTGTAGTCTCCTGCAATAACTCGTGCTGATCTTTTTTCTATCAGCATTATCTATATGCATTTTACATCTATATGCAGACAAAGTCAAGGGTTCAAACAGGCAAAAAATCACAGAGATGTCACATTATAGAGCTTACAATTGCCAGGTCGAAGTTCTCCGCGTTCATGTTTTGCCTCTGGGAAGCGAGAAAAGGAAGCAAGTGGCCTTGCTTTTTAAGCTATCGATCAGATATACTTGTTACAGGTGCCTTTCATCCATTTCCCGACGTCAAGTGCCTGACGTTTTCGAGGGTTTCTAGCATGTCACAATTGGTTTCGTAGTTGAAATCAACTTGTCGTCATTACGACAGGAGGAACAATCATGCTCAATTGCATTGCGGAGGCAACGAAGCCTGTTTCCCGACGTCCCTTCATGGTAGCTCTCTTGCTTGCGCTGACGCTACTTGCTACTGTCGCTCCCGCCGCGTTCGCGTCCTCGCATGCGAATCTGGTTGGCCCCAAACATTATTATCTGGCATTGGGTGACTCGCTGGCCTTTGGCTATCAGCCTGACCTCAATTATGATGATGGCTATGCCAACGACTTCTATGCTAATCTCCAGCAATATGGAGTCAGTGCTCTGGCCAATATGGGCTGTCCCGGTGAAACTAGCAGCACGATGATTAATGGTGGTTGCCCTTTCCCCTTCCTGCGCAAGTATCCTTATATTGGCCCTCAACTGGATGCTGCTCTCATCTATCTCGCGTTGCATAGCGGGCAGGTCAGTCCGGTAACGCTGGATATTGGCGCGAACGACTTCTTGCCGCTCATCAACACCAGCACGTGTGTGATTAATGTGAGTGCCTTTAACAGCGCGCTGGTGACGCTGGATAGTAATTTACGCCAGACTATTCTGCCTGAACTGCATGCGGCGTTAATGGTCAATGGTCAGTTGACAGGCGATTTAGTCATGATGAACTATTACGATCCCTTGCAGAATAAATGTCCCAATACGGTGCCGTATGTTGAGGAGGTCAATCAACATATTGCCGCCGATGCCGCTGGCTATGCCACTGTCGTGGATGTCTTTAGCGCCTTCGGTGGGGCCACTACCCCCAACCCCAATATCTGCTCCTACACCTGGGAATGCAGCATTTTCAGCGATGTCCATGCCACCGATAAGGGATATAGTGTGATTGCCGCGACTTTTGAGCAAGGAACTGGGTATTAGTCATCGATTGAGGTAGTGATGCCCTGGCGGGTATCATGCCCATAAGTAGAGCAGCAGGTTTTCCATTGGCTCATGTGCTGGTACTGCGTCGAGCATGGATTGTGAGGCACAGAAAGATTCCCTTGCTGATGGAAAATCTGCTGCTCTGCCTGATTCTGGTGTGCGTGATTGGTTGTTCGTAAGAGCTAGGCACAATCAACAAAAATTGCTATACTCTCTATGTAGCTAAGCGCTGTTCTATGTTCAAAACAAGGTGATAGGTGAGGAATGACGAAGATCAAATTGCTGCTGGTTGACGATCATGGCCCGTTGCGCCGCGCGCTGCACGAGGGACTGGAGGCGACGGGAGCCGTGCAGGTTGTTGGCGAGGCGGCAACGGGGCGCGAGGCGGTGGCCCGCGCGCTAGAACTGGACATGGACGTGATCTTGATGGATGTGCAGTTGCGTGACCCCAATGCGGGTCATCGCGAGTTGAGCGGGGTCGGCGCGGCGGTAGCCATTCGGCGTGAGCGACCGCGTATGCCGGTGGTGTTCTATTCCATTCAGGATGATGACGAATATTATCGTGAATTCCGTGCTTCCGGTATTCTCACCCACTATGCCTATGTGCGCAAGAGCAATTACCTGTTGCCCAGCATGTTAATACCGTTATTGCGTGATGCCATCAATGGACGCAGCCTGGTTGATCCTGAAATTGAAGACCGGGTGCAAGAAGTGCGCAGCCTGGATGAGCAATCGCCACGTGCCCTGCTGGAACCCAACGAGCTACGTGTGGCGGAACTGATGGCACAGGGTATGACCAACGAGCAGATTGCGGCCCGCCTGAATCTGCATGATAAACGTGCCGTGAGCCGCACCAACGGACGCATTTACGCCGCCTGGGGCTTGAGCGAAAATTCCGTCGATGATAAGGTGGCGCGCGCCAGAGCTACACTGATCTACACACTCAATCGTATGATTATATGGGATGAAAACGGCGTGGCATTGGTGCAGGATCGTCGTGGTGAATGGGTTCCACTCTATTAAAGAGAAATAAAAGAAGGATACTATGCTCTCGGCTATCTGGCTTGAACCAGCACGCATTGTACAGACAATTGTCGTTGCGCTCTCCATCTTCAACCTGGTAACGTTCCTCTGGCTGGCCCTGACCGTCTGGTTGAATGGTGATCGGCGCAAGATGATTGCGCGCGTGGGCGTGGTAGGCCTGGGACTCTCGGCGCTCTTTTTCTTTCTGCATACCTTGCTGGTGGCAGACTCAGCAGTGGGACTTTCACAAACGAGCATTCAGGAATTTTTGTGGCATCTGGTCTGGGTACCGGCAGTGGGTGTGCCCTATATCTGGTTCGTCATTGGTCTGCACTACGCGGCGCTGATGAACGAGCGCTGGCGGCGGCGGCGTCCCATTCTGCTCACGATCAGTGCCTTGCTCGGTGGCAGCATCCTGTTGCTGTTGATCCTCAACCAGTCCTCCTTTACTTTTATGGGCACGCTACGTCTGCTGGCCTATAACGACGTAAGTAGCAAAATGCATGTTTTGCCATTGATCCTGCTACCAATCTTTTTTCTGTGCTATCTCACCTTCTGTGCAATTGGCCCCTGGTTTACGCCCAGCAAACTGGCCAGGCTCTGCGCGGTTCTCTGGCGTGGCCTGTTCGGCCCCAGAGAAAGTTGTCCGCTTGGACAACGCATTGCGCAGGCATACTGGGATGACAAAGTAAGCGCTGAATTGCTGGACGAACAGGTGCTTTCCTGGAGCCTGGCGCGTCCTGGTCTGCTGGTGGCGGCGCTGCTGATGGTGGCGCTGACAACCAGCCTGGGCATCCTGGGTGTTTCTTCCATGCTGCACTGGCTGGCGCTGGGGCCGCGCTCGCAGCCTGCCGGGCTTCCACCGCTACAAACGATGCCACTACAGTTGATGCTACTTGATTTGTTCTCCATGGGGGCGGTCGCCGTCATCATTCTTTTTATTGGTAATTCGGTCATTCGGCATGGCATTCTGATCGAGCGACCGCTGGCACGACGCGGCTTCTTCGAGCAGTGGCGTGGCATCGTGATTGTGGCAACGGCGGTTGCTATCTTCATTGCACTGCTCGGCTTCTTCACCAACAGCAGCCTGAGCGGTTTGCTGATCATCACCTCGCTGGCGACGGTAGCCTATGCGCTGTTCACCTGGAGCAGCTATACCGCGCATGATCGTTATATCGCCCTGCTCGGCCCCTTTTTGCGCAGTACAAACGTGCGGCACTGGCTCAATACCGATTTGCAGAAGACGGAGCAGAGCATGGAAGCGCTCTTCTTTCATCTTTGCCGCGATGTGCTGGAGGTAAGTTGGGCACGTCTGGAGATGCTGGCCGGGCCTATCCGGCGCACGTTTAACTATCGCTGGGCGTCTGAAGATGCCCCACAGGAGCATGAGTATAAAATCGAGATGATGCAGATGTCGCCGATAGTGCCTGTGAAGCGCGAGCGTCCCGAAGGTGCGACTGTGCCTGCGTGGGTCTTCGCGGCCCCTACACGGATACAGGTGCTGTTTCAGGGGCGACCGATGATCTGCTGGGTGCTACCAATTTATGATGAACTGGGTCTGGTAGCAAAGCTCTATCTTGGCCCACGCCAGGACGGTAGCGTCTTTACTGATGAAGATATGGAACTGGCCCACGCCTGTGGCATGCGTATTCTGGATACTTTGCGCGAACACGAGGCTATGCAGACAGTAGCGGCCTTGCTACGACGCCGTATCGTGGATGTCAAGCTGCTGGGGGCGCAGCATCGTCGTGTACTGCATGATGAGATTCTACCGCAGATGCACCTGGCCCTCTTGCGCCTGGAAGCGTTGCGAGCGGCCATTAGACAGCCGGTGCAGGTTGGCTCCGCGCAGGATGAGGGGGCCTCTTCGTTGCCAAATCCTGAAATGGCTCTCAACGAGGCGATTGAACGTATTTCTGAGGCGCATCGTGGGCTGGCGGCCATGATGCGTGCTACGGCCCCAAGCGCGCCGCATCGTTTAGAGCGCGATGGCATGATGCACGCTATTCATGCCATGATTGCGCAAGATTTCCGACAGAGTTTTGACGAAGTAGAGTGGGATGTTGCAGAGGAGACTATCCAGCGCATTGATGAAGTAGTGCCGCCCGCGCTGGCCGAAATTACCTTTGCCGCTGTGCAGGAGGCGTTGCGTAATGCGGCCCGTCACGGACGCGGCACCGACATTCACCGCCGCCTGCGCCTCAAACTCTCGGCTTCGCTCAATCCCCATTTGGAAATATTAGTGAGTGATGATGGTGTGGGCATTCTCTCGGCCAGCAGTTCAACCACCGGCACCGGTGGCGGCTTGATGACGCACAGCGCCTTGCTGGCCATTGCGGGCGGCAGCCTGACCGTCAAAAGTGCCCCCGGCGAAGGCGTAACAATACGCATTATGCTCCCCGCCGAAGCCTTGCGGTAAACGAAAGTGCCGATGATGCCGAAGCGTGAGGCTGCTCCCTCTTTTGTGTATGTTTATACACACTGTTTTTTGTGTATCGTAGCCCTTATACTTAGGAACAGAGAGCGGTCATCAGCCGTGTCGGCTTGAGACGTGACGGGCGTATTACTTGGATTCTTATCCTGGAGCGTCTCCGGCATAGCAAGTTTATTCGCAAGGAGGTATGATCCGCTATGCTACTGATAACTGGCGCAAATGGCTACATTGGAAGTCACCTGGTACGGCGTCTTGTTGAACGGGGTGACGCACCGCGTTGTCTCGTGCGGGATGTGAACCGTGCAAAAACTATTTTGCCGGTCGATAAGGTTGAATTGGTGCAAGGTGATACGACAAAACCGGAGACATTGACCGAGGCGGTGCGAGGTGTTGATACCATTGTCCATGCTGCATTTATTACTGCTGATCGTAAAGCATTGTCCGAGGATTTCTATAACCGAACCAATGTGCAGGGAACCGCAAATCTGGTTAAGGCGGCGCAACAGGCGGGGGTGAAGCGCATTATAGTGATAAGTGGTCTGGGGACAAAGCCTGATAAGCCCGGTAGCTATATGCAGGGCCGCTACCTGGCCGAGCAGAGCGTAATAAACAGTGGTCTGGACTGGACGATTATTCGCCCCTCGGTCCTCTTTGGTGAGGGTGCCCCCTTTATCAAGGGATTGACAGACCTGATTCGCACCGCGCCGGTGGTGCCGCTCATCGGTGGTGGCAAGGTGATGTTCCAGCCGATCTATGTGGAAGATGTTGTGACCGTTATTATCAAAGTGCTGGAAGACCCTCAGCGCACGAACGGTCACATCTATACTATTGGCGGCCCTGAGTACTACTCTTTCAGTCAAATTTTTGATATATTGCTGCGTGCCATGCACACGACCCGCCCAAAAATCTGCGCCCCCACGCCGCTAGTCGGTATCGGTGCCGCTGTCATGGAGGCAGTATTGCCCAGACCACCACTGACGAGAGCGGCAATGGCGCTCTTTTCCTTCGACAATACCACCGACCTGAACAGCGTAGAGCGCGATTTTGGCTTTAAGCCCCTTTCCTTTGCGCAATATATGGAGGATGCCGGAAGAGCGCGCACAGGGTATCCGCGAGGGGTACCTCAATGAAAGTTACTGGCGTATCCTGTTGCTATGCAGGGCTGGTCGAAAGGGAATGCTATAGCAACTCGAAAGTAATGTCGCGCGCTCCTTCCCACAGAATTGAGCGGCCCATCTCACGTAACTGCTCGCGTCCTTCCTCGATGGTCAGGAAGTGGTTGCCGGCCAGTTGGCCCAGTTTGCTGGCGAAGCTGGTGGCACCGTAGGGAAAAAGGATCTCCGTTTCGCTATAGCCGCCCGGATAAAACAGGATTTCGCCGGGAGCGGGATAGCTGGTAGCGTTCTCGAAGCCGACGCCTAGAGTATAGTCGCCGAGCGGAATCCAGTTAGCCTCGCCGCTCCAACGAGCGTGAATTAGTTTGCTATGGAAGGGCAAGACGCGCTTGAATGCTTCACACGTCCTGGGCGCGTCTACCTCTTCCATCCGTGCGGTGTAGACCCAGGGGCCGACAGTGATACGCAGTCTGGTCATCAGGAAAAATATCCTTTCTATAGATGTGCTTGCTTAATGGCTTTCAAAACTCTTTCCGGTAGCATGGGCAATTGGGTTATCCAGACGCCGGTTGCGTCGTGGATAGCGCTGGCGATGGCGGGCGCGAGGGGGATAAAGGGCATCTCGGCCATGCCGCGCGCGCCGAACGGCCCATTGGGATCGGCCTCTTCCAGAATGATCGGCACGACTTCATAGGGCATATCCAGAATGGTGGGTAACAGATAGGTGCTGAAATAGGGTGTGAGGATGTGCCCGTCGCGCACCTGGAGATGTTCGAGCAGCGCGTAGCCCAGTGTTTGTGCCAGGCAGCCTTCGATCTGTGCCTCTACCTGCTGACGGTTAATGGCCTGCCCCACATCATGCACGCTAATGATACTCAAGACCTGTACCTGGCCGGTCAGAAGGTTGACCTCGACCTCAACGGCCTGTGCGGCGTAGCCATAGCAGTAATTGGGACGCCCGATGCCGGTTTGGGGATCGAGGGGTGTCGTTGCGGGTGGGCGATACTGCACAGTTGCCTCGGCGAAATATGCCTCGGTTTCACTCCATTTATCGCGCGCGGCGAGAGCAGCTTCGTGTACGGCCCGTCCGGCCATCAACGTCAGGCGTGAGGCAGAGGCGCTACCGGCATTGGGTGCTTCGCTGCTATCGGTGCTGATAAGGCTTACCTGGTCGAGCGTAACGTTGAGGGTGGCGGCTGCGATCTGACGTAAGGCGAGGTGTGAACCTTGGCCCACGTCGGCGGCCCCGACGCGCACGACCACGCGCTCTATTTCGGCCTCGCCATAAATCTCAACCGTAGCGGTGGCCTGCTCCGGGAATCCGAACGAGTAGCCGACATTTTTCATACCACAGGCGATACCGACGCCCCGACGCAAGTATGGTGCGCGATGTTGACGCGGCTGTCCATAGTGCAGGCGTTCACGGGCCTCAGCGGTGCAGCGTTCCAGTACGGCCAGGGCACTGACCCCCTCTGGCAAGGGCTGTTGCGTCGGTTCGATGCTGCCCTCACGGTAGATATTGATACGGCGCAACTCAACAGGGTCGATGCCGAGCGTGTGAGCCAGGCGGGTGACCATGATCTCGCTGGCAAACTGCGCTTGCGGCGCACCGAAGCCGCGAAATGCTCCACAGGGAATGTTATTGGTATAGGCAACATAGCCGTTAGAGGTAATATTGGGTATCTCGTAGCAGCCGCTGGAAAAAAGCGTGGCGACTTTTAGCACCTCTTCGCTGGTCGAGGCATAGGCCCCACCATCGGCTATCACCTCAGTCTCTACCGCGATGATGCGTCCATCCTTCTTTGCACCCCAGCGACAGTATATTGTCATCGGATGACGTTTATGGTGTCCGATGATCGATTCCTCGCGGCTCCAGACCAGAGCGACCGGGCGTTTGAGCTTCCAGGCGGCCAGTGCGAGGATGTGTTGGATGGATAGGTCTTCGCGTCCACCGAAGGCCCCACCAATGGCGGCATAACGTACCACGACCTGATCTTCCGGCAATTGCAGCATGGCGGCTAGCTGGCGACGGTCTTCGTGCAGCCACTGGCCTGCTGTCTCCACCACGACACGCCCCTGTTCATCGTAGTAGGCGATACCGGCTTCCGGTTGCAGGAAGGCGTGTTCTTGCCAGGACGTGCTGAACTCGCCCGTTAGCACGACATCGGCCTCGGCGAAGGCTTGCTCGGTATCACCCTTGCGGATTACAACATGTTTGAGCAGGTTGGTGCCACGCGAGGGGTGAACCAGGGGCGCGTCGGGGGCTAGCGCGGCGCGTGCATCTGTCACGGCGGGCAGGTCTTCATATGTGACTGCGACCTTTTGCGCCCCTTCCGTCGCTGCCTCTTTGCTCTCTGCAACCACGAGCGCAACCTTGTCACCCTCAAAACGCACAACATCGCCGCACAATACAGGCTGATCAGCTTCAATCAGACCAAAGGCGTTATAAGGAACATCTTGCGCGGTCAATACGGCCACGACGCCGGGAATGTTGAACGCGGCGCTGGTGTCAATGGCGATGATACGTGCGTGTGGACGATGTGCGAAGACGACTTTGAGGTGTAACATACCGGGACGCACAAGATCGGCGGGATAGCGCGCCGCGCCGGTCACTTTGGTGGGGGCGTCAGGGCGTGGTAACGCAGCACCCAGCAAATCCGTTCCCATCAGTTGTGTCATACTATCTCTCCTGATTGTGCTATCTGCTCTCTTTGATTATGCTGTGCGGCATGGAAAACAGCGTCAATAATCTTGCGATAGCCAGTGCAGCGGCAGATGTTGCCGCTCAAGGCAGTCTGTATCTGTTGTAAGCTCGGTTGTGGATGTTCGTCGAGCAACTTAGCGCCTGCCATCAACATGCCAGGGATGCAGTAGCCGCACTGCACAGCCGCGCAGTCAATAAATGCCTGTTGTAGTGGGTGTAGTTCGTTCGCTTGTTGTGACGCTGTTGCCGCCAGACCCTCAATCGTCACAATCGAGCCATTATGTGCTTGCGGTGCTGGTACTAGACAGGACATCACGGCTTGCCCGTTGAGCCAGACGGTGCAAGCCCCGCATTCACCTTCTGCACAGCCCTCTTTAGTGCCGGTCAGACCAGCATCTTCGCGTAACGCATTCAATAGCGTTTTTCCTTGCGCATTGCTCAGGATATAAGGTGTGCCGTTAATGTTTGTATGAATGCTGCCTTGAAAAGAGCCGCTTGATGGATTGATGGGCGTGAGAGGTGTCTCCAGCAGAACCTGTGGCCCTTGCCAATCTTCCGCCTCTCTGCCCTGGGCGATGCGCTGCAAGCCGTATGTCATCAATGAGGCGAGGGTATCCTGGCGATACGCCGCGCTACCGCGCACATCGTCGATGGGTGTTGCATCCTGTAAGGCCAGTTGTCCGGCCTGTTGACATACCTCGTCTTGTAGTTGTTTGCCGAGAAGATACGCTTCGACAGTACTTGCGTGAACGATAGTGGGGGCCAGTGAGCCAAGTGTGATGCTGGCAGCGCTGATGCTGTCGCCGTCAAAGCTCAGCACGAAGGCCAGATTGATGACTGAGATAGCTTGAGCGCGGCGCAGGCCAAGTTTTAAGAACAGGCCGCGTTGATGCGCTTGCATGGCAGGGATGCGGATTTCACGAATCATCTCGTTCGGTCGCAGCACGGTACGGCGAAAGCCTGGATAAAAGTCATCCAGTTTGACGACGCGCTCACTCTGCTGGCTGGTGAGAACGAGACTGGCCCCCAGCGCCATCAACGGTGCGATGGTATCGTTGGCAGGCGAAGCCGTGACCAGATTACCGGCAATGGTGGCGCGCGTGCGAATTTGCGGCGCACCCACTTCCCAACAGGCTTGCGCCAGTGGAAGGGCGCGCTCTACACAGAGCGCAGAGGCAATCACGTCGTTATGTGTGGTGAGCGCACCCAGACAAATCGTATCTTGCTCCTGGCGTATGTACTTGAGGTCGCGTAGCATGCTCAAATCAATCAGCGTACTGGTTGGACGCACGCCACGTTGCAGTTCGACCACGACATCGGTGCCACCGGCGACGAGACGGGCCTTGCCAGCGTAGCGTTGCAGCAGGTCGAGTGCTTCCTCAAGTGTGGTTGGCTGTAAATAGGTTTGCCACATAAAGACCTTCTTCCGTTCCCCACTCACAGCGTTGTGAGGGAGAAGTCCTGTAAAGCTATATCTATGCTTCATGACCAACATGATGCGGGTGTCCTTTTAACAAGCGACCCACCGGTGTTGGACTGAAGGTGCCGTTATGAAAAACAGTCTGACCGCGTACCAGTGTGCGTATGACTTTTCCTCTAAATGTATAGCCAGTATAAGGACTATGCTGGTGACGGTAGTAGAGGTCAGGAGTACGCAGTTCGACACGCTGGCTCAGATCGACAAGCACGAGATCGGCATCGGCTCCAATGGCGATGCGGCCTTTGGTGGGTGCGAGGCCGAAGCGATGTGCTACGTTGTCGGCGGTAAGCGCGGCGATGTTGCTGAGCGCCAGCTTGCGCTGCTCCCAGCCGACGGTGAGCAGTGTAGAAAGCAAGCTCTGACAGCCGGAGATGCCGCCCCAGACCTTGAAAAAGTTGCTGCCGGTTTTCATTGAGGCGGGCGCGGGCGAGTGGTCGGTGGTGACGATGGGCAAGGTGCTGGCGAAGATGTGCTGCCAGAGCGCTTCTTGCTCGCTAGCCGACCGCAACGGCGGGGCGCATTTTGCCAGCGCGCCGATGCGTTCGACATCCTCTTCCGTAAAGAAGAGATAGTGCGCGCAGGTTTCGCAACTGACATTGACGCCGCGCTGCTGAGCCTCCAAAACCATGCTGACGCCGCGACCCGTGCTGACATGCACGATATGCAAGGCGCAGCCTGTCTCACCGGCGAAGAGGATGGCGCGTTCGATGGCCTCCAGTTCGGCGACGATAGGGCGCGAGGCAAGATAATCGCGGATGCCGGTGCGGCCCTCGGCCTGGGCGCGTTGGGCCAGAGCGCTGGTGATTTGATCATTTTCCGCGTGTACTGCCACCAGTAGACCTAGTTGAGCGGCACGTGCCATACCTTCATAGAGCGTGAGATCATCGACTGAGGAGAAGTCGTCAATGCCGCTATTGGACATGAAGGCTTTGAGACCAATGACGCCACGTTCGGCCAGTTCGTCCAGTTGGGTCAGGTTGCCGGGCACCAGTCCGCCCCAGAGTGCGAAATCAACCAGTGATGAGGAGCGTGCAGCCTCGTATTTGAGATCGAAGCTTCTGGCATCAATCGTCGGTGGGTGAGCGTTGAGCGGCATGTCGAAGAAAGCGCAGGTGCCACCGGCGGCTAAAGCGCGTGTGCCGGTGGCGAACCCCTCCCACTCGCTGCGTCCAGGTTCGTTGAAGTGTACGTGCGCGTCAATCAGGCCGGGGAAGATATGCAAGGCGTGAGCATCGATGGCTTCTCTACTGCTCCCGCTCAGTTCCGCTTCGATAGCAACGATACGACCATCGGTAATCGCAATATCGGCCTGCTGCTCACCTGTCGGTAAAACGAGGGTGGCACCGCGAATCATAAGATCATACTGGCTCATTACTAACCTTGCTCCTGCGCTAGCAACAGCACAAAGCGTTCCAGAACTGAGAGCGCGCTGGCAACATCTTCAACGGTGACTGACTCAAGGGGATTATGGCTGATACCGGCCCGACAACGCACAAAGAGCATGGCAATGGGCGTGAGGTGTGCCATGATAGCGGCATCATGTCCCGCTCCGCTTGGTATGGAGAAGACGGGGTAGCCTTGAGCCTCGATAGCCTGCCCCAGCAGTTCGGTCAGTTTGGCATCACAGGCAATCGTGCCATGTCCCTGTACGGCCTGCCAGTCTACGCTCACATTACGTCGCTGTCCTATCGCTCTCGCCTGCCGCTCTAAATGCTGGTTGGCCTCTTCGCGTATCTCATCGTTCTGGTGTCGTATATCCAGGCTAAGTGTGGTCTGGCCAGGGATGACATTGCTAGCATTGGGATGAACTGCGACCTGCCCCACTGTTGCCACCAGACCCTGCTGCTGACGCGCATACTGCTCAACGGTCGTGATGAACTCGCTGGCCGCGCAGAGCGCATCGCGGCGCATCTCCATCGGCACGGTACCGGCATGACCGGCCTCGCCGTTGAAGCGCACCGTGAAGCGGTTTTGCCCGATGATAGCGGAGACGACGCCCAGTGGTAGGTTACGGGCTTCTAACACCGGCCCCTGCTCGATATGTACCTCGCAGTAGCCGAGCAGCTCATCCTTTGCACGCACGCAGCTTGCCAGCGCGTCGGGGTTGCCGCCGAAGGTGCGGATAGCCTCAGCCATCGGGATTCCATCTTTATCGGTCAGTTGTAAGTACTCCGGTGCAAAGATACCGGCTACTGCCTGACTCCCCAGGTAGGGTGTGTGGTAGCGTAGGCCCTCTTCATCGGCAAAGCCATAAACCTCGATGGCGAAAGGCAAGCGCTGTTGACGCTCATGGAGCAAGTGTACGCACGCGATAGCCAGCAGAACGCCCAGCGGCCCATCGTATTTGCCCGCGTCGCGCACAGTATCGAGATGTGAGCCAAGAAGCAAAGTACCGCCGTCTTGTCGGCTACCCTCATAACGCCCAATGATATTGCCGATAGCATCCTGGCGTGTGGTCATCCCGGCCCTCTCCATCCAGGCGGCGACGCTGGCGTTGACCCGGCGCATTGGAGAGGTGGCGAAGCGGCGTGTCAGACATTCCGTCTCTTCGCTAAAGCTGCCTAAGATATCACACTGTTGCATAATGCTACGGGCGGTATCAACAGTTGTCATTATCTAACTCCCGCGATAGGTAGTATAGGCCCAGGGTGAGACGAGCAGCGGCACATGATAATGGGCCGTCGGGTCGGCAACACCGAAGCAGACCGGTACGATATTCAGGAACGGTGGCTTCGGCGTGGAAGCCCCTTGTGTGGCAAAGTAAGCGCCGATAGCGAAGTGCAACTCGTAGAGACCTGCCGTGAACTCGTCGCCTTCCAGAATTGGTGCGTCTGTGCGACCCTCGGCGTTAGTACGTACCGTTTTGATGTGGGTGCGCCACACACCACGATAGCTATCGTCTTCGACGCGCCAAAGTTCGATTGCGACATTGGCGGCGGGGCGACCGTGCATGGTATCAAGAACGTGTGTGGTGAGACTGCCCATTGCTTTCTGCTCCTCTGCTCATGCGTTGCGCTTGATAGTAAGCTTAATCAAACCATAGGCCGGGAAGGGATCGCTATACACCTTCACTTTCTGGTCTATGGTCGATTCCGCCATCGGGTCGCGCGTGCGATTCTGGGCCTCAAACGAAATTTCGGCCATCTGTGGGAAGCGTGCCAGCAGGCACATTCCCATCTCATGCACAAGATGCTGAATGGACTCACTGACAAACTCGTGGAAGATGGTCTGAATCATATCACGTACTTGCTCGGCGGGAATGTAGCGGGCGTGGTTTGTCGCTAGCATGTCCGCGCTGTCGCTATATCTCCAGTAGGTATCCAGATAGATGAAGAGCGGGCGATCTCCGCGCTCCGGCAGGGTGGTATAGTCATCGCGCACAAAATGTGTGAAGGCGCTGCCCGTGACCTTAAAGAGTTCCATGTTGACGCGCCCACAACGGTGGCTCTTAAGCGTCGGTTGCCCATTTTCTTGTGCGAAGTCCATCGTAATCACGGTGTAGTCGTTGTGAAAACGGCTAAACAGGACGTTGCTGTTCTGGAAGGTGTTATTACCTGCTGGTACATTTGCTGGTGTGAAGGGTAGTTCACGTCCGGTCAGGCGAATGCTGTGCATCTGTGGGTACGTGCTAAGGAATTGATGACCTAGCCAGGCCACAAATTCTTCCAGCGTTGAGCCGGTGAAGTTGAGCGCTTGACGCAGGATGAAGTTCTTCATGCTGTCGGTTGCGACAACGTTGCTGTTATCACCCTGTGTGTAGGCAGGCAAGAAGTTTGTACCGAAGACCTCGATATCGATCTCGCAGGCGAACAAAATATTATCCCGTCCCGTGAAGGGTGACTCTGGAATGGGGGTAACACCTGTCAGAGCAGGCATGTAGACGCGATAGACCGGCACATGCAGCTTGCCGTAGCTGATGGTATAAACAGGTTCGGCAGTCATTGCGGTTTCCTTTCTAGTGCAGTAAAAGAAATATGTAACCTTTAAGGAACGATTTGAGAGGGGTGGGAAGCGTGAAATATAAAATAGGCGTCTACCACGCACGCCTTCATTGACGCTTGCAGGCTAGCTTTTATACGTCACCACGGATGGTATCCAGCAGGCGCAGCCAGCAGATTCTGGCCACCTCATTTAGAGCAGTGCGGATCTCTTGTTCGCGCGTATTGTTGAGGCGTGTAGCGAAACCAGCCAGGATACTTTCTTTTTTATTCTCACGTGCGCAAATGACAAAAGGAAAACCAAAGCGTTCGCGGTAGGTCTGATTATAGCGATTGAAAGTGGCAATTTCTTCTGGCGTGAGGCGATCAAGACCGGCGCTGGCCTGCTCGCTGGTGGAGGCGGGGCTGAGTGTTCCGGCCAGGGCGGCGCGTCCCACGAGATCAGGGTGAGCCTGAATCAAGGCGATTTGCTGTTCGACCGGAGCGTTATACATGACAGCGCAGAGCGCCCCATGCAGATGGGTGAGGCTGTTGAACGGTCGCGCGAACCATGCCTGCCTGACAATCCAGGGCGGTCCCTCGAAGAGCGAACCAAGAGCCGCGACAAAATCTTCCTGCTCAAGCGCGTTGACTTCTTGCAGCGTCAATCGTTTCGATGTCATAACCGGCCCGCACTTTCTAATCGCATTACTTGTATGTGATGAAGGCACAATTTATCTCATGTTTGTGCCCATCATTGGGGCACAGATCTAAAATGAGACGGATGCTATATTTTTTGTAGAATGGAAATCCCTTTCCATTTGTCTTAGAGTATACTCACCGTGCCTTTGCTTGTCAAGGGATGCTGGGGAAGTAGCTTCCGCGATTGCGTTCTGTCTGGGTCGGCTGGTCGGTGGTCACCTGGGCTAGTGGAAGCGCACAAGGCATGTAACCAGCTTCTATCCGGTAGATTATCGTTGTATGGTCTGTCAACGACCTCGGCTCAGAGAGCGGAGGCTTGTGGTTACCTCTGGACTCCACCGCAACTCGGCATACCTTTTGAGGCGTGCCGCTTTGGCTTCGTTGTCCGAGGCATCAGGGATGGTTGACACACATCCCGTCCTGATCCAGTCCTGCCGGATCAAGAGCGTCCTGAGCGTCACATTTCTTGCGCCAATCAGATCAGCATGCAGCGTGTACCCACACTTTGGGTTCTGGCACACAAAGCGTAACCCCTTTTGTGGGCGGTTCGAATCTTCGGTGTGCCCACACATCGGGCACCGCTTCGAGGTGTAATCGGCATCCACTTTGATAACCAGGGAACCCGAAAGCGCGGCCTTGTAGCTGATGAGCGCCTGCAACTCGGCAAAGGCCCATTGCGAAGAGACCCGGTTCGCTTTGCGTGCCTTTGGAGAGACGGAAAGAGACCTTTTGCCGTTTTTCTTGCTTCTGCGTTTCTTGCGCTTTGTGCGCTCTTGAATATCAGTGAGTTGCTCTAACCCGATAAGTGTGTGTGGATGCTGCTGGATGATCTGTTTGGCGATCGTGTGATTGGCTTGCATTTTTAACCGTCTCTCTCGTTGCTCGATGCGTCTCAAGCGACGTTTCGCGCCACGAGTGCCTTTCTTCTGCAAGCGTTTGCGTAGTCGTGCGTAATGGTTGGCTTTGTGCCTCACTCGTTTTCCAGGGTGAAAGCCTGCCTTGCCTGTGGAAGTGGAGGTCACAGCCAGATAGCGAATGCCGACATCGACCCCGACGACTTCGGTGAACTGTTCACAGGTTGGCTCAGATACGTCAATGGAGAGGGAAACGAGGAAATAGAAGGTTTTCTTTGGTTTATCGTACCAGAGCTTGGCATCTCCGATGGTCGCCCCCTGCCGAATAAGTGCGACATGTTTGTCATAGCCCTGATAGGGGATGCTGGTCCGTCCGTTGAGGGTGCCGATACTCACCCGGCTGTCGCACTGAAAGGTGTAGTCCCGCTCATAGGTGTACTGCACCGTCGGGGAACTGTACTTGGGAGGCTTGTCCAGCCCCTTAAAGCGTTTCTTCGTGATCTTCTTGCGTCGATGCTCCACATTCTTCTTGAGCTTCGTCCATAACCCTTTGTAGGTCGCTGCCACCTGCCGTTCCACACTACAGGCCAGTTGTGAAGGGAGATGATACCGAGCACGCAGTTCTGCATACATCCCTTTGTGCAGTCTAGTCACATTGCTGGTTTTGCCCTGAGAGAAGGCATAACGACTCACCGCATTGAGCGCATCACGGTAGGCCAGTTGCACGGTGCGTAATGCGGCAAACTGGTCAGGAGTGGCGATGAGCTTGAGTTTGGCGGTGATGATCTGCTGCATGTCGTTCCTGACGAATGTCGATGGGGTTTTTGAACGTCATCCGGTCAAAGCGGTAGCCGCCCTTGCCATCTTCGTCAAGAACAGAGCCTACTGCTTCAAGGGTGTTCATCTGGCGGGCGACGTGAGGATACTCGTACTCGCTGTCATCGAAATACATGCTGCGTCTATTGCTCAACGATTTCCGAAAGGTCGCATCGTCCAGGTACAGGGTGATCGTTCCCCACTGGATCTGTTGCGGTGCCATGTGCAAGCTCCTCCTTTCGCTTGACTGTGGGCTCCCCTGCCGCTATGATGCGGTGCGGAGAGTCTAACGACGGTTACAACTCTTAGACTCTTCTTGCTGACTCGTACACGTATACGGGTCAGCAGTCTTCATAGATTAAAGGACAGATCACACCAACCAGAGATACGTTTAGAGTATTACCGGGTTGAAGCTTACCTACATCAATTTTACACAGATTATCGCAGAAAGTCAAGGTTATTCAAGAACGCTCTTTACTTTTGTTGACGAAGCTTAAACAAAGCCATATAATAAGACAAACCCACACTTTGGTAAAAATTACGAGGAGTATAGATGTGGCTGATAAAACGGAATGGCTCACTGTTGAGCAGATTGCCCAAGAACTCAGAGTCCACCCCGAAACGATCCGTGAATATATACGAGATGGTTTATTGAAAGCTGTCCAGTTGAAACGTTCCTATCGTATTCGTCGATCAGATTACGAAGACTTTCTGAAGCGTCGTGAAACCGGTCAACGGTAGAGCGGCATGTATACCTTTTCTCTTTCTCTGCTTCAATCCTGACCCAATTCGATATATTTTAACACGGTATCGACGCTCATATCTCCGACACTGCCCACGTAGTACGAACGAGACCAGAACGCACCGCCCCAAAGCTGTTTCTTGATTTCGGGAAAACACTGAAACACTTTGCGGACGGTGGTGCCTTTCAGGGTATGCACAATCGGTGAAGGCGCGATAGATGGGGGTGCACTGAGAAAGAGATGGACATGATCGGCTTGCACGTTGAGCGCGCCTATCGTCCAGGCGTTGGCTTCACAAATGCGGCGAATTTCCCGTTCGAGAAACGTTGCCAGCTTCCCAACCAGAATCTTTTTGCGGTATTTGGGGCACCAGACAAAGTGGTAAGCCAGCTTGTAGGTGACGTGTTTGGTGTGCTGCGCATCCATACACGTCATTATAACCAATGTTCTAGCTTTCCAGAAGGGCCACGTTGGGCCGCCTTACCCCTAGATGAAGCGTAGGGGTATCCGGCGGCCCGAATCATGAAAGGCAGATGCAGTACTTTGTTATTATGGCGGAACATGTATTTGTTGCGTTGTGTTATCGAACCGGAATTGGCAACAGGAAAAGCTTCGGTCCGTTGAGGGGTTACTATGCCATGTGCGTGTTTACCTGATTATTGTAAACTGGTGTACCATTATCAAATGGTTGATAAGCGATCAGGTGTGGATGGGGGAATAGCAGACGGTCGGCTGAACTATTTCTTTGCACTGATATTGGATTGAAATGAGGGTATATTTGTGAGCGTTTTGCGTGTGGGACCTCTGGTACGGGCTATTCGTTCTGATAGCGTCACTATCTGGACAGAATGGTATCAGCCTTGTGAAGTCACAATCAGCGTCAGGCTTACCGCTGAGCAGGGGGTAAACAGCGAGACAATAACTGTTCGGGGGCATACTGTTACAGTAGGAGAGCGTCATTATGCTCTCTCTCTACTGACCGGCCTACAGGCGGCGAGCTGGTATGACTATCAGGTGCAACGAGAGACACGGCATGGTGTGTCGGTCGCCGATGCACAAGCGATGCTTCAATGTTTTCGCACGCTTGATGCCCCTGATAGCCATACTCCCTTGCGCCTGGCCTATGGCTCGTGTCGCCGCTTATCGGCTGAGACAGGCGATGCGTTGAGCGCGTTTGGCCCCTGGTTGCTGCGGCACTGGCATGAGCGAGAGACGCGCTGGCCTCATCTGCTGCTGATGATTGGCGATCAAATTTACGCCGATGAACCAGGAGAACGGAAGCAAGCAGCACAGACATTTGAAGAGTTCGCGTACATGTACGAGCAGGCATGGACGGCTGATGTGAACGTGCGCCAACTGCTGGCGATGCTGCCAACTTATACTATTTTCGACGATCATGAGATCATGAACGACTGGAATATCACGCCTACATGGCACGCCGAAATGCTGCGCGAGGGCAAAGAGCAGACCTTCATTGATGGCCTGGTAGCCTACTGGCTCTATCAGGGGTGGGGCAATATTGGCCTGCAAGAGGCTGATAGCCATCCTCTTCTTCAGATCATGCAACAGGCAGCGCAGAATGGGCAAGATGCTTTAGAACCCTTACGCGCTCTCCTTCGACAGTCACTCTACCAGCAGATACGGCTGCAATGGCACTATACTATTCCCACAGCACCACCGATTTTTGTTACCGATCTCCGCACTGACCGCGCGCTTCCTCATGATAAGGCCAATCCGGTAGATGTTGTGCCGCGCATCATGAGCGAGGTTCAGATGGAGGCATTGCGGACCTGGCTGCGCGTACATGCCGATTCTACCGTGCTGGTGGCCTGCTCTGTCCCTGCCATTTTGCCCCCGCTCATTGGCCTGGCCGAATATATTACAGGTCTGCGTCCGTTTCAGCAGGCTCGCATACGCTTCTTACGTCTCCTGGGTCATAAGCTGGCGGCGTTCCAGGAGAAGCTCGCTATCGATCTTAGTTTTGATCACTGGCCCGCCTTCAATGATACGTGGCGCGAACTGGTGGCCCTTCTCGACACGCGGCGGTACGACATTGTGATGCTTTCCGGTGATGTACATTTCTCGTATGCCATGAGCGCGTGTCGTCACCGCTGGCGCAAGCGGTCGGCCACGCTTTACCAGCTTGTCGCCAGCCCTTTCAGAAATATCCTGGGGCTGCGCGATGAGCAACTCGTGCTTGGTCAGGCATGGATGAAGCGCGCTGATTTTGGAGGACTCCACGCGCGCGTCTTGCCCATGCGCGAACCGGCAACGCGCAGGCGTGTTCAGCATGATATGCTCTTTGAGAACGTTGTCGCGCTGGTGACATGCCAGCCTCGTAGCGGCGAGCGCGGCGCGTATGATATTCAACAGGTGTATCTGGGTCTGGTGGAAGAGGAGCTGCAAGAGGTAGGTGAAACGGTCATGTAATCTCTGTTCCAGGTAAACGAAAAGGAAGGCTCTCACCCATGTTCAGTTGGGGAGAACCTTCCTTCTCGTTTAGCCCATCTCGCTATGAGCGAGCGGTTATGCACCTGGCGCATGGATCCTTGCTTCCTGATGATGGAAGAGCGTACCAGGCTTCCAGGGCATGCCTAACGCTGGTAGCAGCCAGCGGTCGATGCCGACCCAACCGCAGACACGCCATGAGAAGACCAGGAACAGTCCGATCATGCCCAGGATAGGGTTGATACTGACGGTACCGGCTAGCAGGTAGTTCAGGTTCATCAGGACACCGAAGCCTGCCGCAATACCTGTCAGGACGCCGAAGAGAAGACCTAGACCGACGGCTACTTCTCCCCAGGTGACGAGGAAGGAAAAGAAACCGGCGTTAGGCAGGACAATGTTGTGTAAGAAAGAGGCATACCAGCCCTGAACCGCCGGGTTAGCACCGGAGCTTTTCGCCAGCGCACCAGCGACGAACCCTGCCAGGGCCTTACCACTGGTTCCCCAGGCTGGTGAAATGACTTTTTCCCAACCGGCGAGGAACCACTCGGCTCCAACATACATACGCACGACAAACCACAAGGGCGATGAGCCGGTTGAACCGGTAAAGAAACGCGAGATCGCGGGTTCAGGGAATTGTTCCTGCGAGGGAACCGCCAGGAGCGCAGGACGTTCCTGGGCATACTGCACGAACGCTAGAATGAGCGCAATAACGAACAAGATGAGCAGGCCCAAAGTCCAGAAATCATTGGCTGTGCTACCGACCAGTCCAAGTATGATGTGTGCGAGTGTCCAGATACCCGCAATCGCCATAATGAGCAGGTCGATGCTGAACACTGGAGTCGCTTGACGTTGACTAGCCATGTTTTTTCCCTCTTTTCTCTCTATCTTAAAAGAGATGGCAACTTGTAATAATCGTATTTCTTTGGCAAGTGGAGAGGTTTCTCTTTCCGCTTGCATTTTGAGTATACAAACAGAGAATCACGGCACAATCACAACTCGGTTGAGTATATCACATTTGCATCACGAAAGTCGTTTTCCGGCCTCCCCCATTTCATGCCCGTGGTCAGGAAGATATCTGTGTTCTGTTGCACTGTTGTTCTTCTGTTGATGCGTGGGCAAGTAACAATGGACTTATATCGATGATCTATATATACTCTTTTTTGTACTTGTTGCTAGTGACAGCATGAATATGGTAAAATAAATCTGAAAAGTGTGTTATTTAAAATAAGGGTACGTAGATGACAGAAACGCCCAGAGTGATCCCGAACAGGCGATTACGCAATGCGCGTCTCCAGAGCAACTGGTCTCAGGAAGAATTAGCTGAGAAGGTTGGCACAACTGCGTTGAATATTGGACGTTGGGAGCGCGGCGCGACGCAACCTGGGCACTTCTTTCGACGCAAGCTCTGCGAAGTTTTCGCCATGTCCGCTCAGGATTTAGGATTGTCGGTGAGTAATGAGTCAGCGGAGACGCCGCAGGCTCCTTCCACAATCGCTGTGCCTGCTTCCACGGTACCATCACCTGTGCATGTCTGGAGCGTCCCTTATCGGCGCAATCTTTTCTTTACGGGCCGCGAAGATATTTTGACGCAACTACGCGCTGCTCTGACTACAGATACCGGCCTCGTTGCACTATCACAACCGCAAGCGATCAGCGGTCTGGGCGGCATCGGCAAGACGCAAACCGCCGTAGAGTATGCCTATCGTTTCCGCGACTTCTATGACCATATCTTCTGGGTTCGCGCTGAATCTGCCGACCTGCTCATCTCTGACTTCCTGACTCTTGCCTCTTTACTTTATTTGCCCGAACGCAACGAACAAGATCAGCATGTGGTTGTCAACGCCGTCAAATGCTGGCTTGACACGCACGAGAACTGGCTGCTTGTTCTGGATAACGCTGACCAGCTTGATATTCTGGAAGAGTTTCTGCCGTCCTCTAGCAAGGGGCATGTCATTCTTACCACCCGCGCCTATGCCACGGGAACGCTGGCCGAGCGCATCGATATAGAAAAGATGAGCCTGGACGACGGCACGCTCTTCCTCTTACGACGCACGAAACGCCTGAAAAGCGTGACGACACTTGATACTGTGCCATTGACACTGCGACAGCAGGCCCAGGCGATTGTGCTGGCCCTTGATGGTTTGCCACTGGCGCTCGATCAAGCCGGGGCCTATATCGAAGAGACGGCCTGTAGTTTTGCCGATTATCTTACGCTCTACCAGACGCAACGTACTCACCTCTTGCATGCTCGTGGAAGGGATACGAGTGGCCACCCAAAACCGGTGGCGACGACGTGGTCGCTGGCTTTTAAGCAAGTCGAACAGGTTAACCGCGCCGCCGCCGAACTACTGAAGCTCTGTGCCTTCCTGCACCCTGACGAGATCCCTGAACAAATGCTGATAGAGGGTGCAACCGAACTGGGGCCGATTCTACGATCTGTGGTGGAAGATCAGTTGGCGCTAAATGAGGCCATACGTGAGTTGCTGAAGTATTCACTGGTGAAACGTGATGCGGATGGTAAAGCATTGAGCATTCATCGTCTGGTACAGTTCGTCATACACGATGGGATTCAGGGGAGCGAGGAGAAGCTGTGGATTGAGCGAACTGTCTCTTGCCTGGATAAGCTGCTACCCTCGGTTGATGTTGTCAACTGGCGTCTCTATCAGGAGTATCTCCCTCATGCCTTATTTTGTATTGATATGCTACTGGATAGAGATTATGCTTCACTTCCCAGCGCACGTCTTTTCTTGAAAGTGGGTATATATTTCACCGTGCGTGAGCAATACCGCGATGCGCAGAATATACTCCAGCAATCATTGACGTTACAAAAGAGGATTTTACCACCGGATATTCCAATGCTTGCCGATACTATGTCAGCGTTGGCGGGAGTCTATTACGAGCAGGGTATGTATGCTCAAGCCGAGATGACCTACAAGGATGCTTTAGCGGCATATGAACAATCCTTCGGAGCAGAGCATCCGCACGTCGCCAGCATTTTTAATAGCCTGGGTTTGGTCTACTGGCAAATGACACGTTATGTAGAAGGTGAAGAGGCCTTCAAGCGATCTCTCAAGATTTATCAGCAACGACAAGATGGTTTACAGACTGCTCTGGCGGATAATCTGAATAACCTGGCCTTAATTTATCTGTATCAGGGGAAATATGCAGAAGCTACTCCCCTCTTTGAGCAAGCAGCCATACTCTGGCACAAGCATGAAGGGCCGTTACACCCTTCAACGTTGATCTGTCAAAGCAATATAGGCGTCACTTATCTGCGCCTGGCGAAGTATGCCCAGGCTGAAGGCATTTTCACGGAGCTATTGACCCACTATACAGAGATGGAGCGCGATGGCTATCCTCGACGCTTTGATACCGGTAATGCCTTGTACAACCTGGGACAGGTCTATTATGAAACCGGTAAATATGAAGCCGCCGAATATTTTTATCAAAAGGCTGTTGAGAGCTGGAAAACATTGTTTGATCCTGACCATCCGCGTATCACCGCTATCCTCAACTCTTCAGGTCGATTATATGTTCAGCAAGCAAGATACGACGAAGCACAAACGCTTTTTGAGCATGTTCTGGTGATACGTGGGAGTGTTACACAGTCTGCCGATCTTGAAACGGCAATCGCTCTGCACGGGCTGGCCTCGATTGCTCGTGTGCGCAAAAACTATGCAGAGGCCACACAACTCTGTCATCGGGCATTGGAAATGCGCGAGCAGATTGCGGGTTCCGAAAGTTTAGCCGTCGCCTCGACGCTCAATTTGCAAGGGCAGCTAGCCTCTGACCAGGGGTACTACGAGGAGTCGGAAGCATACTATCGGCGCGCGCTCTCTATCCGTGAAGCCAAACTAAGTGCATGGCACCCCTCTATTGCATTGACTCTGTACGATCTGGCGCAACTCTATACAAAGCAGATGCGGTATGAAGAGGCAAAAGTGCTTTATCAGCGCTGTCTCTCCATTCAGCAGCAGGTTTTTGACCAGGAACATCCCGACTATGTAATGGTACGAGAGGCGTATGCATCTCTTCTACAAGAAATGAAGCAGGGCGAATGAGCAGAACGGCGGCTCTGCTCACTCGCCGACTCTTAAATGACGGCATGATCATGTTATGCCAGTGCAATCTGTTCGATTAGGGCATCCAGGTCGTGGTCGATACCATTCAGTTCATCGCTTGCCTGTGTCAGAGTGCGCAACACCTGATCTACTTTGGCCTGACCCTGTGTCTTCTCGCGGATGACCGCCTGCACCTGGTCACGCACGTTTTGGAGTTCCAGACCAAGTGCCTGATCCAGTTCACCCTGAGCTTGTGCGAGCTTCTTATCTACCGCTTTGGCCAACTGGGCAGCCAGGTCGAGGTGGGTTTCCAGCAGCTTCTGTTTGTACTCCTGGCCTACGGCATCCCTGATCTTCTTGTTGATTGCGTTGGCCTTGAAGAGTCCGCGAATGAGGCCAGCGCCCAGGGCGGCTGGAATGACGAGGGCTGGCCCAAAGATGACGGCGGTAGCAACGATAACGGCTACCTGCGGCGCAATGTTAATCAACATTTCTTTGAAGCCAAACATGCCGCCCATGATAGCCAGCGTAGGATCACCAGTGAGTACTCCAAAGAGCGCGCCGGCAGCTCCTGCTGCCAGACGTTCTTTGCCCGACACCTGTTCTTGTCGAGCCGCATCTGTGGAGAGAGCTAATGAAGGGTCAGTGACAAGTTCTGTGCGTACTTCTTCCAGGCCAAAGGCAAAGTGGCGCGTTCTGTCACTTAAATCCTGCTCAATGGCTGCTGCATGGCTGGCAACCAGTGGTTCCAGCGTGGTAGTTTGCCACTCTTTGAACAGGCTGCTCACACGATCCGTTAAAAATTCAGCAACCTCTTCTACGACGCGCTCGCGTGCTTTGCCTGAGAATACTTCGTGCAGGCCCATCGGCTTCTGGATATTATATGCCTGTAGCCAGCCATCGACGCTGTTGGCTATGTCGCTGTAGAAGCGCACGGCGGCACTGTTGACCTCGCCACGCAGGCCAGCACGTGCGCTTGAGAGGTAGGCGATTATTTCCCGCCTCTCTTGTTCGAGCTTGTCCAGGCCCTGCTGCGCCTGTTCGTAGCGCTCCTGGAGCGTTTCCAGATTCATCTGGAGCAATTTTTGCTGCTGTGGAATAGCAAGGCGTGCTTCACGGATAGCGTTTTTCATACCGGTGGCGGGACGCATGAGCTTGATACGCCCCTTCTCTTTGACCAGGAAGGTTTTCAATTCCTCTTCCACTGGCAGCAGTTGAGACTGGTTGAGCAGTTCGGCATTGCCTTGCAGACGCCCCTGCAAAGCGCCAAGCGCGTCGATAAAGAAGACGTGTCTGGCCCCTTGTTTGGTCAGCGGCGCGAGCAGTTTGAGGCAGCGCTCTTTGACTCGTTCACGATCCTCCGGCCGGCGGATGAGGTTGAAACGGTTGCAGACGAAGAACACGGTTTCGTGATTGGCCTCTTTGATCGAGCTAATCGCTGCCTGTTCTGAGATGGCCACAGGAAAATCACAGGCAATGACGAAGATGGCCGCGTCGATGGTTGTCAGGTACTCAAGCGTAATCTTCTGACGCTCGATATCCTCGTTGAGTCCCGGCGAGTCGATGATTTCTACGCCATCGCGGCAGAGATCGAGTGGCCAGAATAACTCAACCTTCTCATACGGGTTCTCGTACAACACGGATTGCGCACTGTAGCCCGGCTGCTCGTCTCTGATCGTGACATACTCTTCGATCCGATCAACAGGAATGTCCTGGGGTGCGCGTACCGAACCATCTTTGCCGGGACGGAAATGCAGGACGGCGCGTGGCTGCTCACCCCACTTTACTTCGTTGATGATGGCCGTTGTTGGCGTAGCGTAGGCTGGCAGCACTTCCTGCCCTAACAAGGCATTGATGAAGGTGCTTTTGCCGCGCTTGAACTCGCCCATCACGAGAACTTTGAAGTTGTCAGCGGTGGCGCGCTGCTCCAGTTGTTGCATTTTCTGCTGCCATGCTGTCATGTTGAGCATGTGCAGGACGCTTTGCAGCCGCTCTAACAGGGCGACGAGCGCCTTACGCCTCTCAAGGAAATCACTGAGTTGCCCGCTGGTACCGGTGACGATCTGTGTCATGATCGTTTTCTCCTTTGGTGATGTGTTCATACATTCTTTTTCGCAAGTTGCTCTTGTTTCTGGGTCAAGATGCTACGCCGACGCGCAAGCTCTTGTTGATCTGACTGAATGGTCTGTTGCAAACGTTGGATGGTAGCCAGTTCGCGTTGCTGCTGCTGAATCATTGTCTTGACGGTTGCCTGATAGGAGCGCGTGTAGGTAGTGAGCCGTTGTTCAAAAGCTGTCTGCACCTCCTGTTCATAGCGTTGCCACGCTTCTAATGCCTGTGCCTTCATGGTGTCGAGAGCAGTGTTGAGCGCGGGCTGCACAGCCGCCCACGATTTGCTCTGGCGTTCGCTCAGCGAAGGGCCGAAAATTTCAACCAGAAGTGGCCCTGCGAGTGCGCCGATGACCGTGCCAACAATGGGGAAAATGGCTGTGCCGATAGCAGCACCAACTGCGGCTCCTCCCCAACCTAATGCAGCCTCCGTGCCGTCCATTTCCTTGTTGACTTGACCTGCCGAGTAGGTGATGGAAGAGGCGTTCACATCAATATCTTGACCGAGGTTCTCTATGCCTTTAATAGCTACTGTGCCTGCCAGCACTTGCAGCTTTTGATACTCGCGGGCAAACTGCTCGTCAAGCACCTTGCCTGCCTGGCGCGCCGTCTCGGCCAGAAAGCTGGCCCGCTTGCTCAGTATCTTTTGGAAATCTTCGCTGACCTGTGCCAGCTCCGCCTGAACTGTATTATCAAGAACTGATTTGAGCGCCGAGGCATCGCTGGCGGCAAAAATGGCTTGACGAATGCTGTCTGTGGCCTCTTCACTGCGCTGTGCAAGTTTTTTGTCTATCTCTGCCCTTGCTTTGCGCACCACCGGAGCGGTAGTTCGCTGATAGACCTGCCGTTGCTGCGCGGCGAAAGAGGCCAGGTCCTGGATGGTCTCACGTTTGATGGCGACTTGACGCGCTTCATAACTTAACCAGCGCTCTCGTAAGTGAGTGTCCAGTTGTTCAAACAGGGCGGCCATGAGCCTGAGCAAGCTCCCGGTAACACTCAATGCGCGTTCACGGCGTAGACGATCCCACAGTGCCTGTTCAAGTTCGCCGAACTCTTGCAGCCAATGCTGTAATGCAGGGGCAACGCTTGTGCCATTTTGCTGCATATCAAGCACAATCTGGGGAGCTGCCTGATGGAGAACCATTGGCTGATCGAGGCTCAAGGCTTTGGTAAGCCGCGCCTGGATCGTATCAAGCAGCCGTTTCTGTTCACGCTCCTGTATTTTGTCCATCTGCGTCACTACGAAGATGCAGCGATGCAGATAGGGGCGTAAATGCTCTAACAGGAAGGCCGTCAGGGTTTGTGCCAGCGGAACGGGCGCGGGAATAATCACGATAGCTGCATCAGCCTCATGCTGCACGACACGATAGGTGATCTGAGCATGCGTGGTATATTCAGCATTGATACCTGGTGTGTCAATAATCACGATACCGTTGGTAAGAAAAGAGGCCGGATGATGGATGACAACGCTCTCAATCTGAGTGGCAACCTTATTCTCAGCAGTGACCGCGTTAATGTAGCTGCGAATATCGTCAGGGTTGCCTGACAAAGCTGGCACAATGCTCTGGAGTTTCTGCCAGAGCAGGCTGCGGTCTTGTCGATAACTTAGCGCCTTCTTCATATCTCGAAAGCGGATCTCAAGGTCAGACTGAGAGCCGTAGCAGAGCCGTGCCGAGGTTGCTGTTGTGACATCAACGGTGGCTTTCAGCAGTTCCTCGCCGATGAGAGCATTGATGAAGGTGCTTTTGCCTGCATTAAACTCGCCAACAATAGCCAGGTACATCTGTGGATCATTGCGCCGAAGCTGAATCTGCCATAACTGTTCAAGCAGCCTGTTACGTATCTGAGTAGCTAGTTCAGTTTTCTGTATGACCTGTTCTGCGAATTGCAAGTGAGCATCGATATCGCTCCAGATGTGTAAGGCATCTTGCTCACTTATGGTATCTCTCGTGGTGTTGCCTTCGTCTTTTAACGGTTCTCCAATCATCATGCTTTCTGGTTCTCCTTACTCATACTTCTCATGATTGGCAAGGTACTTGTACTCTGTCACAACTGCTAAGAGAAGTATAAAGTATAGAGAAAAGAAGTAACAGATCATCCAGGTATCATCTTCCTATCACTTTGTACCGGCCAGTATGTCCTTAAATTTCCAGAAGCCATGCTAACAGCATAGGTGATGCCTCTCCTATACTGTTAGCATGGCTTTTGTCTTGTTTGCTTTGCTTACAGCGAGTATGGTGTTTCTGACTTTTATTGAATGATCTGCTGCACAGCGGTTACGACGATGTTTGAAGGGATGGCAAAACTGATGCCGTTTGCCGGTGTATTGAACTCTGTATCAATTGCTCCCATCGTTGGAATGCCGATCAGTTGTCCCTGCAAATTGATCAGTGCGCCGCCGCTGTTGCCCGGATTAATCGCGGCATCTGTCTGAATAGCGTCAGGAATGGTGATACCCGCTGACTCTGTTATACGCTGATTTAAAGCGCTGACGATGCCTGTGGTTGCCGTCTCTGTGATACCGAGCGGGTTTCCTATCGCTATGACTTCCTGGCCCACGACCAGTTGCGACGAGTTGCCAATCTGAGCTACGACCATATTGGCATATGGTGTAATGTGGACAACGGCCAGGTCATAGGCGGCATCGGTTCCTACCAGTTGTGCCGGAACTGTTTTTCCATTGCTCAGGACGGCCTCGATAGTTTGAGCGCCACTGACAACATGATTGTTAGTGACGATATCTCCGTTCGCATTTATAATGACGCCCGAACCAACCTGTTCTCCTTGTACGGTCATGACATTCAGTCTGACAACTGCTGGTTCCACCTTTGCTATTGCGATCTCCTGCTGTGTCTGTAAAGCGTTGCTACTGCCAGAGGAGACGGAAGGGACTGTTGTTGTAGGTGTTGCGTTGCCACTTTTGCCACCCGCGAACTCCCATCCGGCAAACAAGCCAATGCCGAAGACAATGAGCAGAGCCAATGCAAGTACCATGAATGTGCCTCTGGAACCGTGTTGCCGATGTGACGGTGTGGGTGTGGATGGTGGAGCAGAAGGTGTATAAGGGGGTTGAGCCGCGTCCTGCTTCAGGGGTGTAGTAGGACGATCCAGTAGTCCCACCATCCCAGATGCTGCGGTCTGAGGTATGTCTTGTTCTGCTATGATATCTTGATATGGTGAGTAAAAGTTATCGTCCTCTTGGAACATGTTTTTGTCCTTTGCTATACCATTGCCGATGCAATCCTGACGACATAAGTAGCATCATGTATCTGTTTATAGAATGGCTCAGAATAATCAAAAAAGATGTATTGAAACGTAAAATAAGTGTAAGAAATTTTCCCATTGCAGGGGTTGGAAATATTGTTCTGATTTGTATGTAAGGTCAGGATTTGATACGTCTCAGTAGGAGATAGTTATTAGTCAGTGATATTGAGGAGAGTAAATGGAATAGCGACCTATAGCAACGCTGGTATGTTTTGCTATCAGTTTTGCTATCAGGATGGTTGACAGGGAAAAGTAGAAACGCCTCAAGTGGCTCCAGATGCAGCTTGAGGCGTTTTGATTGGTTGGTAAATGCCGATGGAGAGACTCCTCGCTTTTCCATCCAACCCTGTCTCTCCATCCGCTTCCTGCCAGCTTTTCTTCGCCTCCCTTGCTTCTGCTATCCCCTGAGACAGTTTATTTGACAGTTTATGGCCGGTAAGCGAGGGGCTACAGGAGAGATTCTTCGGCTTTTCCCATCTTTCCTTGCCCATCCCATAGCTCTTCCATCCGCTCCACTCGCTTCCTCCTGAAAGAGGTTCCTGGGGCAATGCGCTCTTTGCCGCACCTGGTGCGACTGACCGTCCTCTTGCACAGAGCAAACAGACGTGTGGCCTCCTCTGGTTCTGGTTGCCTGAGACGTCAAGGGCGTTTGAAGCCAGCCTCAACGAGTGCCTGATCGAGCAGATCTCGCACGCCGAGGGCATCAGCCCACTGGGCAAGGTAGGAATCATCGAGGGCTGTGCCTTGCTGCCTCATGATCCCCAGGATGTCATTCCACTGCCGCGATGAAGAACGACCTCCCATCTCAAACCACTCTAGTTTGGTCAAGATAGCGTCCTCAGCCGAGGCTACTCTCACCGGTCGCATGCCAGCTTCCAGGACGTGCGCCTGGGCTCGGCTGGCCTCTTCTCTCGTAAAGGCGCGCTGTTTGAGGGGCATGAGGTCTATCTTCACCATCGTGTCCAGGTGGATCACGCTGTAGGGCAAGCCTCGCCGAACCGCGTCTTGCCAGGCTTGCTCATCAACATAATAGTCGTGCTGGAGTCGTTGCACCAGCAAACGCACCTGATGTGATCGAATATCCGCAATAACGTCCACATCCTGGGTACGCCGGGCCAGACCGTGGAGTGAGCTGGAAACGGAACCACCGATATAGTACGCGATGCCAAGCTGCTCGAAGGCATCGACGAGGGGGGTGAGGGCCTCCATCACCTCATGGTACATCGACATCGGCGCAGCACTCCTTTCCAGACGTCACCTGAGCTTGTGTGTCAGCTTCGCTCTCACCGCTGGGGAAGCAGGAGCGTGAGACGGCTCTGCTTCCCTCGTCTGTTGGTACTTGACCGCCATCAAGCATCTTGCAGCCCGGCGTCGATCAACGCTCGTCGCCACGTCTCCGTCATATTGAGGACTTCGGCCCAGGCTTCAAGCAGAGGCAGATCGAGAACGGGTGCCTGCACTTTGAGCATCCCCAGGATATCGTGCCATTCGGCATCATCGTGCATGCCATCCGTGCGTGATCGCTCGTCTTGCTGATAGCGCCGCAACTTGAACAGAATCATTTCGCAGGCCGAGGCGAGCCAGATGGGAGGGGTGTTCTCATCAAGGGCGTGTTGACTGACAAGCTGGTGCATGCAGGTATCGAAAGCCCCTCGTTTGAACAGGATCACATCCACCTTCATCAAGGAAGCCAGGTGAATCAACGAGTACGAGGTGCGGCTGCCTACTGCCTCTCGGATTTCACCTTCATCCAGGATGTAGCACGGCTTGAGCAAGTCGAGCAGGGGAGCGATGGCGTGTGCAGGCAAGTCCACCACCAGGTCGATGTCCCGCGCCAGTTGCTGCATCCCATGCAGAGAGCTGGCAATCGAGCCGCCAAGATACACTGGCACGTGCAACTGCTCAAAGGCCTGCAGCGCCGGAAGCAGAACTGCCATGAGGTCGATGGGCTGCACATGCCAGTCCTCATGCCTCTCCAGAGCCTTCTGCACACGCTGGGCGAGCATGGCTCCATAGACGCATGAGAGAACGTGAACGGCAGCATCCTGTTCGCTGGCCACCGGGTGTCTCTCCAGCCATGTGTGGATACTCGACCGCAAGGAGCTCTGCGTGAGGGACTGCACGAGCCGAAAACGTTTACTCATTGGGGCTAGACGGATCAGTTCAATCATGACCCGCTCAGTCTCGGCATGGGTATCGATGGATTGTGTTCTCATCATCTGCACCTCATTCTAGAGTGTACGAGGATCATCCTTGTAAGTCAAGAGATCTTCTTTTCCGTGACTGTTCAAAGGCTGGTAAAACTGAGGTACAATAGAGAGAAGAGCGTTCAAGGAGGGACGAAAGGATGCGCTTACACCTGCTGTTACCGAAAGTGGAACCAGAGAAGTGGGAAGAATCAACCAGATGTGTGTACCCTGGCTGTGCTGGCAAGAGGTTTCGACTCCATCAGCCGGTCAAGAAGCCCCTTCGCGAGACGATCTACCAGGAAGTGCAGGTGTATCGCTACCAATGCCTCAAGTGCCAGCGCACCTTCCGGGTCTATCCACAAGGAACCAGCGGTGCCCAAACCTCTCAGCGAGTCAAAGGCTTAGCCGTCCTCCTCTCTCTGTTAGGCTTAAGTTATGGAGCCGTTTCGCTCACCTTAGAGGCGTTGGGAGTGCAGATGGCCCGCAGCTCTGTCTATGCACTTGTTCAGGAGGCAGCCAGCCACGTTCCTGATCTCAAACGAGACCGGGTCTGTGAGGGAGTCAAGACGCCAGCGCTGGGAGGAGACCTGACCACGGTGAAATGCAAAGGGAAGTGGCTGCCGTTAGGCATAGCGGTTGATCCGCTCACCGGCCTAGTCTTGAGCGTGGACACGCTCTCGGCTGAGGATACACAAACCCTGAGAGACTGGATTGAGCCGATTGCTCACAGCGTGGGAGCCCAGGTGCTGGTGACCGACGATGCCGATGGCTTTAAGACGGTTGCCGATGAGATCGGCACCCAGCACCAGGTGTGCAAAAGCCATGTCAAGCGCAACACTGAGGCGCTGATCGAGCGTTGAGAGTCTCTGGTTGCCCAGGATCGTGATGGCTCTCTGGCGGCCATTGACGTCAGCGGAGAGCAGGCCAGAGCTGATTTGCGTCGCTTGGGTGAACTGATCAAGAGCCGGAGACGTGAGCAAGGAGCTGAACTGGAAGCCATGCATCGGCGTTATCTGCAAGCCAGCCCGCCATCAGAAGGAGAGCATCAGAGGCTGGCGTATCGCCTCCGCTTGCTGTATCTGGATCGCTGGAACCTCTGGCACCGCCTCACCCGCTATCGGAGCTGGAAGGGCCCCAAAGGGGAGAAACTGGATGGAACCAACAACGCGTGCGAGCGGGCCATTGGCTGGTGGATCAAAGAACGCTCTCGCCCCATGCGAGGCTACCAAGTGCCTCAGAATGCCGAGCGTGTCAGCCGCTTGCTCGCCTGGTGCGGCAACTTTCTCAACCGAGGGGGGGCCGATCTGGGAATGCTCCTGTCGTAAAGATCGATGGGGCCGAGCACCCTTTTGGGTTTTTCCTTGAACCTCCACTTTTACCGAACTTTGAACAGTCACACGCATGACGCTTTCTTGTATCAGTATTCTAAAAGTTGTATACTGTCATGAGTAAGCAGTAGTTTTGCATCTCGAACAAGACACAGGGAGGATTTGATGGCTGAGCCTACTCTTCCACCGTATCCGTATCAGACAGGCTTTCATTGGCATGCCCTCTCCAGCTCAGTTCCTGAAGAGGAGAGAGTCCCCCCTTTCGCCGATCCAGAAATCTCTGAACTGCTCCGCATCAGTCACAACCATACCACGCGACAAGCCAGAATTGCTATACGTCGAGCAGTCCAGGCGATGCTTCATTTCAAGCATAGTATGCTTGGTACGGAGCATCTCTTATTAGGCATTTTGTCTACCCCTGATCAGCAACTGACGAGTGTGCTAGCAAAGAATGGTCTTGACCGTGTGCAGGTACACAAAGCATTTGAAGCAGCATTCGTCTATGCGGATGTGATGCGACCCCCGGTCATTCTTGTGACTCCTTCCTGCAAACAGACGTTTCGGCGTGCCGTGGAAGAAGCTTCCAACCAGCAGGTACCAGTCACTCCAAGCCATCTTTTATTTAGTATTCGTCAAGAAGATACCGGTATGGCTCAAGCGTTCCTCAAGCATTGGAATATTACCTATTGATAAGCCTATCGAGAAATAGATAACGATAGTTCATGGGGTGAGCAGAAGAGGGGAAGAAATGCTGCCGACCCAGGACAACCACTACCAGTTCTTCTCCTCTTTGCTCGGCTAAGTAAACGTGTATGTGGGAGTAGTGGTATCACCAATAGCCGTTGCCGTAGGAGAATAAGAGGCTGATGCCTCTGCATACCCTTGGATCTGATAAGTGACAGGGTAGTAGGGAAATGTATTTCCATAGCAAATGGTCGAATAATCGGCTGACCATCGAAAGCTCCGCGTTGGCGCAAGGCTCCCATTCCCGTAGTATGTATCGGACGGACCAGCAGTAGAACCCCCATTGCAAATGACATCAGTATCCCAGGACAATTCCACACTGCTTACAGCTATGGAGCAATTATTCACAACAGAGGTGTAAACCTCAATCACATCCAACTGAGGATTCTGCATATTCATCGTGACACCAAGACAAGGAATCTCGATATCCTGGGGAGTCACCTCGAAAGCCATCGTCCAGGTTTTTCCCGCGAAACTCGTAGTAGCCGATGGCCCATCCTCATGGCGGCTCAGGAGTTTCCACACAAATTCTAGACGATGGGATGAAGATGCTGCAAAAGCAGTATTCCCTGTACCAAGCAGGACAATGAACAAGAGGCTTGCAGGAAGCAGGAAGTTGACCCCAACCTGTCTAAGAAAAGCCATTGGCATAGGATTTTCCTTTCCATTTTCAGGGGCAAAAATCTCTCCATAGGCGTTCGTGGGTGGTGGTGTCCGCTTCTCCACAAGAAGGGCTGTTCGCCTCCTTACGGGCGAACAGCCGCAGGCCGTCGGAGCCATCCACCCGGAACTCTCCACACACACGGCTTGCGACAAGCATAGCATGCTGCTGGCAGGCAGCGTGTCCAACCGACTCGTGTCCTGGCCCGTTGCCGCTCACGTGGCTGCTTCTGTGGCTGCTCCCCTTTCGCTTGCCGTTGTCGCTCACGTGGCTGCTCCTGTGATTGCTCCCCTCTGCCGTCCTGCTGTTGCCAACGGTGGCATACCTGTGATTCTTTGCCGCCACGACGCCTGCTCGTCGGCTAGACTCTCAGGGAAGGGAAAGCGTGGCAGGCGGAGAAATCCCCTATGTCTTCATGGCGGGTACTACTCCCTTTTTGCCCCTTTCCGGCTTTGCTGGGAGGTGTGGGATGCCACTGAGGGCGTGGAGGTCGCTGCCAGCCTTTGGCAAGCTGTTCCCTGGGGCGGAAGCCAATCCTTTCTTCAAACAAGGAGCACTGGCCTATGGCAGTCTTCTTCCATAAGGGGGAACAACCAGGAAGGTGAGCAAGCGAACCGACGAGCAACGCGCCTGGTCGCCCACTGGACTGGATCGCCGACTACCGCGTGCTGGCGCAAACCGCGCCGGGTGATATCCGCCATGCGCTGCCCACTCAGCCGCCAACGAACGGTCGGAAGCGATGGAGACTATCCTGGCAGATTTTGAATGGGTGTTGATGCCGGGCATTACGCATTGGAGAACGTGAACATGAGTACGAACGCGAAAACCAGGCTCACCTGGTCGCTGGTCATCCTGCTGGCACTGGCCACTATTGCCACATCGGTGAGCTACGCCGTGAGCGCACATACGGCGCAGACGCAGGATGGGCCGCATCACCTGCGGCAGATCGCTCTCATCACCGGGCCTGGGATCCCGCCACGGGGTCTGTGGGCCTTCGATATCAGTTTCGTCGATGACCAGAGCCAGATCTACTACCTGGCAGATGCGAGTAACGCCAGCGTGGATCTGATCGATACGCGCACCGACACGCTCATCGGTCAGATCGGCGGCTTTCGTGGATTTCACGGAAGCATCGAGACGCAGGGACCCGGCGGCGTGCTGGTGGACGACCTGGGGCAACTCTGGGCATCCGATGGCGATAGCACGGTCAAGCTCATCGACCTCTCCTCGCGCACCATTGTTGCCACGCTGCATACGGGAGGCGCGAAGCGGGCCGATGAGATGGCCTACGATCCGCAGGATCAGCTCCTGCTCGTGACCAACGGCTCGGAGGCCGTCCCTTTCGCGACATTCATCTCCGTCACCAGACACGCCATTGTGGGCAAGCTGGTCTTCGCGGGTGCGGATGGCGGCCTGGAGGCACCCGTGTTTGACGCCCAGACACACCTGTTCTACCTCTCTGTGCCCGCCAACAAGCGCTACCCGGGTGGAGCGGTTGCGGTCGTTGACCCACTGACGCAGCAGCTTGTCAGGGAATACCCTCTCCCCGCCTGCGATCCGAGCGGCATCGCGCTTGACGCGGCCACCCAGGACTTGCTGCTGGGCTGCTCTGGACATCCTGTGATCGTCAGCGCGCTCTCCGGGCAGGTCGTGGCAACCATTCTGCAGACGAGCGGCTGCGACGAGGTGTGGTACAACCGGGGCGACCAGCGCTTCTACCTGACCGCCTTCAACAACCCCAGCGGCCCGGTGCTCTCGGTCGTTGATGCCGAGACTGGTGCCTGGGTCGAGAATGTCCCCACCGTGAAGAAGGCCCACAGCGTGGCAGTCGATCCAATCACCAACCACATCTTCGTCCCCGAAACCGGGCGTGGGATCGTCGTCTACGCCCAAACGTGAAAGCAACGCCAAGAAAGGAATTTGTTATGAAGCAAAGCATTGGATTCGTCGGGCTGGGTCAGATGGGCCAGCCCATGGCGCTCAACCTTTTGCACGCAGGATTTGAGCTGCGGGTGTTCGACGTGCGCGAGGAGCGCCTGGCTCCGCTCTTAGAGCAGGGCGCACAGCGTGCGCAGCGACTCGAAGATGTCACCGAGCCTGGGGGGATCGTAGTCACGATGGTGCCAGATGACAGGACACTCCTCGCAGTAACCCTGGGCGAGGATGGCATCCTGCGGCGGATTGGTCAGGGCGGCGTCCACCTCTCGCTCAGTACGGTCTCACCGGAGGTAGCGGCGCAACTGGCCAGGGTATACGGAGAGCAAGGGAGCCACTACCTGGCCGCGACTGTCCTGGGACGCCCGGAGGTCGCAAGAGCAGCCCAGCTCTCGATCTTTCTCTCTGGACACTCTGGCGCTAAAGGGCGCGTACTTCCCCTCCTTCAGGTTCTCGGCACGCATATCTATGACCTGGGAGAGCGCGTGGAGGTCGCCAATATCGTCAAACTGGGATACAACTTCCTCATTGCCACAGCCATCGAGGCCATGGGCGAGGCGGCAGCCCTGGCCGAGCAGTGTGGGGCTGACCGGGCGCAGTTCCTACGTATGCTGGTGGAATCTCCCCTCTTCAAGGGAGCGGTCTACGAAGGGTACGGTCGCATGATCGGAGAGCGGGACTACAGCGAGGCGCGCTTTCCAGTGGCGATGGGACTCAAGGATGTGGAACTGGTTCTTCGGGTGGCAGAACACGCCCGTGTGCCGCTGCCGTATGCCGAGATTGTTCACGAACACCTGCGGGCTGCGCAGATGAGCGGGCGCTCGCACGAAGACTGGTCGGTGCTGGCGGACTTTGTGATGCAGGCTGAGACCGGAGCAGCGGCTGCAGCACGAGCAGGCCGCTGAGGACGTACAAGCCGGTAGCTTGCTCATAGGCGAGCAGGGCCAGCGAAGGGCAAAGGAAAGAGGGAACGATGATTGCGCGAACAGGCATGCGGCTGCAAAGCCGGTCAACACACCTCATGGGTACTGCTGTGCGCCTGAGCATTCTGGCGCTGGCAGCGGTGGCCATCTCTGCCAATTTCACCAACTACGGCCCGCTCATCCCACTGCTCCAGCGCGAGCTGCACATATCGAGCGGCACAACCGGCCTCCTCTCCACGCTGCTCTATATCGGGATCGGCCTCTCCTATTTGCCGGGAGGCTGGCTCGCGGATCGTTACGGGTCGCGCCGCGTGCTCTTCGGGGCGCTGTTCCTGGTCGGGGCAGGCGGATGTCTCCTGTCGGTGATCCCCGATTTGGTCTGGATCGTGTTGTGCCGGTTCGTGATCGGGCTGGGCACCGGGGCTGCCATTGTGGCGGCTTCGCAGGCGGCACGCGGGAATGGGGCGTTCGGCCAGGGACTCTTTGGAGGAGCGATGCAACTCGGTGCCGGGCTGGGGCTGTTCGCGACTCCAGCGCTGCAGGGTCTCTTCGGCTGGCATGGAGCGTTTGCGGGCTGGGGCGCGCTGGGGTTGGGGACAAGTGCTCTCTGCCTGTTCGCTTTGAACGAGGCACCAGGGCCTGCTGCCGAAACAGCGCCCCGGCGTATTGCAGCGGCCTTTCGTTCCCGCTCCCTCTGGATGATTGGGCTTGTACACCTGGGAACGCTGGGACTCGGACAGGCGCTTGCTCCCTGGCTGGCGGTCTATTTCGCCCTTTCCTACGGGCTACCGCTGGATCTCTCGGCCATGCTGGGAGCCGTGGGACTGCTGGCGGGTATGCTCTTTCGTCCCCTGGGTGGCATGCTGCTCTCGCGCAGGGTCTTCACCCATGCCCCCCAGATGCGCGCGGGAACTGCCCTGGCCTCGGTCGGCGTGGTCTTGCTCGCGCTGCCCCTGCACGCTCCGCTCGTGACAGGATGGGGACTGGCCCTGTTCGCGTGTGGGACGACGCTGCCCTACGCTGCCGTGTTCGATGAGGCTGGCCAAATCGGTGCTGAGAGCGCGCTGGGACCCGGCACGGCGCAGGGCGTGGTCTCCGTCATCTCGGCCCCTGCCTCGGCCTTCGGCCCTCCCCTGATCGGTGCGCTCTTAGAGCAGCACGGAGACTTCGCGTTTCCCTTCGGTGCGATGGTGCCGGTTGGGATAGTTGCGCTCATCGCCGCGCTGCTCGCCGGTCCCATCATCGCCATAACCAGGGACATAGCTGACCTGCTGCGGCTCCGAGCGCGAGACACGGATGCCTTCATGGCCCAGGCCCTGGCGAGTCGCTCACGTTCGACGCAGTCCGCTTCCACACTGCCATCTATTGTGACCCCTATTGTGACCCTGGGCACGCTCTCACAAGGCAATACTCCCATTATAGATGGTCTTCAGCACGCCGACGGTCTACCTCTGCTGCTTCCACCAGCACTCTCGCTCCCAGAAGGGGAAGCAGGTGATCTCCTGGCTGACGAGGCCTTCTTCAGGGAGACCTTCGACCGGCGCATCTGGCCTCTCTTTTGTCAACTGCTGCATGGGCAGACACAAGGGCTCTGCCTGATCGAGGAGAGCCAGGAAGCGGAAACCCACGACGCACGAACTACGGACTCTCGGAATCTCTTGCAGCGGACTACAACTGATCCGTGGAACGCGATCATGCAGCGCTACCTGGCCCTGCTGGCCTGGCTGGTGGGCATGCTGGTGCTGGGAGCCGGCTGGGAGCTACAAAGCCTCGAACTCAACTACCGTGTGGGTGAGCGGGAGAGATCACAGCTAGAGCATCTTTGGCCGCTCCCGGAAGACCATGGATCCTGCAATGGGAATGCGAAGGAAGCGCCTGTGTTCTCCCAGTTTGTGGCGGCGTGCGCGACGTACACTCCGCCCACACCGGAGGCGCTGGCCCCTTTCCGTGAAGAGATCTTCGGCTGGCTGCGCCGACGCGACCGGGCGCTCGTGCGGCAGATGTACCAGCTCCAGGTGGCATATGGGCGGGAAACACCGGAGGCGTTTGCGGCGCTAGAACCCGCCCTCACCTGGCAGTCCGTAAAGCAGGAGGCAGCTCATTGACCTATGTAAGCCCTTGCCTTGTAAGAGAACGACTAGACAGCCAGGAAGGAGAAAGAAAGAGGATGAAAGCAGCCATCTATCACGGTCCGTTCGATGTGCGCATTGAGGAGGTCCCCGAACCCGGCCCCCTGGGGCCAGACGAAGTGCTCCTAGCCCCGCTCATGGGATCGCTGTGCGGCACCGATGTGACCGAATTTGTCGCGGGGCCAAAGATGATCCCGCTTCACGAAGCCCATCCGGTGAGTGGACACCAGGGGCCGGTCATCCTGGGCCATGAATTCGTGGGCATCATCGTGGAGGTCGGGGCCGACGTGACCGGCTTGCGCATTGGGCAGCGGGTGGTGCCGGGCGCGGGGATGTGGTGTGGAACCTGCCCGCTCTGCCTGGTAGGGCGTACCAATATCTGTGAGCGCTATGTGCTCTACGGCATCCACGCGCAGGGAGGTCTCGCCGAGCGGGTAAAGGTCCCGGCCAGGATGTGCGTGCCAGTCCCGGAGAGCTGCAGCAATGAAGCTGCTGCGCTGGCGCAACCCTACGCCGTGGCGATCCACGCCGTTGGGCGCGTCGGCATCAATCCCGGCCAGCGTGTCGCGCTCTTCGGTGTGGGCGGCATCGGCAGCTTTCTGCTGGCCGCGCTGCTTGCCCAGCAGACCCAGGGCGACCTGTCGCTCATCGTCGTCAATAAAGACGAACGCAAGCAACATCTGATCGACCGCCTGGGGGCATCATCGTCAATATTCATCAAAGCTGATGAGTGGACTGAGGCGACGATCTGGAACCTGACGCAGAGGCGAGGGGTAGACCTGGTGATCGAGGCTTCCGGCTCTCCTGTAGCAGTACAGCGGGCGCTCTCGGCGGTATGCAGGGGCGGCACGCTGCTGCAAGTGGGCATCCCGGTCGGTTTGGTACCACTGCCACTGGGGCAAGTGGTGCCTCGTGAGGTGAGCATCATCACGACCAACGGCATGATCTGCGATGTTGATCTCCCGCTGGCCCTGGGGCTGCTCTCCCAGACCGACCTTGCGGCCCAGATCACCGACCGCATCATTCCGCTGGATTCACTCGTCCCGGATGGACTTGAGCCGCTTGACCGGCATGAGGTGCTGGGCAAAGTGCTGGTGCGAATACAAGAGAAAGGTGTAGAGAACGCATGCAAACCATAGTTGAAAGCCGACAAACGTATCTGTTTCGCCTTGAGACAAAGGAGGGCGCAACTCCTCGCATTGTCTACGAATATCCTGTCTACGTGCGCGCTCGCCCTGATTGGGCGGAGTTCCGGCAGATGCTTGCCGCCCTGCACGCCGACCACTTCACCCTGGTGGTCGATGCCGGCCTGCCACAGGAACTGGTCGAACCGGTCTACCAGCAGGTATGTGAGTTGGGCGTCCCCTGCCTGCTGATCCCACTGCACGCTTCTGAGAAGGCCAAACTGATGCAGACCGCGCTCTCCGTGCTCTACCAGGCCCGTGCGCATGGCGGCGGGACGCACGCCTCGTGTTTCATCGCCCTGGGGGGGGGCCTGGTCGGCAATATCACGGGCCTGGCCGCCAGCTTAGTGGTGAGAGGAATAAAGCTGATCCATCTTCCGACCACCCTGCTCGCGGCAACGGACAGCATTCTCTCCTGCAAGCAGGGCGTCAATGGCGAGCCGACGCTCGACCTGCTTATCAAGAATCTGGTGGGCACCTTCAAAGCCCCGGAGTTCGCACTGGTCTACCTCTCCTTCTGGCAGAGCCTGGTGCCGGACGAGATCCGATCCGGCCTGTGCGAACTCATCAAAAATGTGCTCGCGATTCATCCTCACCGCTACGAGGAGGTCGCGGCGCTGCTCAACCCCGAAGCGAGATACTCTCAGGACCAGTTCGCACAGGTGTTTAGCTGGTGCTTTGAAGCAAAGCAGGCTGTCATGCGCCACGACGCCCATGAACAGTTAACCGCACTGGTGCTGGAAGCCGGGCATACGGTCGGTCACGCCCTGGAATCGCTGCTGGGCATGAAACACGGCCTGGCCATTGCGCTTGGCCTGCTGGTGGAGGCCCATATTTCCCATGCGCGCGGGTGGCTCAGCGACCGGGAAGTGCAACAGCATTACGCCCTGCTTGAGCGCAATGGAGTACAGACGACGCTTCCCCAGACGCTGGATATTGACGCGCTTCTGAAAATCATCCGCGACGACAACAAGATTGGCTACCTTCCGCGCCGCGAGGATCAGCACGTTATGGTGCTCCTGCGCCACCTGGGCCAACCGGTCGAAGAACGACCAGGTCTGCCGCTCACCTACGTCTCGGAAAAGGAACTGCGCACGGCGCTTGGGACGCTTCGGGCATGACAGCTTGAAGCAGCATCAGCGTTGATCGGCAAGACATGAAAGGAAGGAATCAGCGAAATGAAATCCTATCAACTGACCGGGCTCTCCATCGCTGACACGGGCAGCCCTGTTCAAACCTACGATCAGTTGGGAGGCACGGGCATCGTCTTCAACAAAGCCCTCGCCATCCCCGTGCATCTTGGGCACCCCTGGAACAGCATCGAGTATGTGGTTATCCCACCGCCGCTCACCGATGGGCAGGAGTCCTCGGTGGGGGAGCACCTCCAACACACAGACGAGATCTACTACATCCACCGCGGCACAGGGGTGCTCGTGACCAACGGCATCTCCTGCGAGGTGGGGCCTGGGTTCCTGGCCATCGCGCCCAGGGGGACGCGGCACGGCATCCGTAACACCTCTTCTCGGGAAGAACTGGCCTTTCTGGTAGTAGAACTTGTGCCGCCGCACGATGAATATATCTCCCAACCAGGCGAGATTGCCTCACTGCCAGCCCTGCTCGAAGACTCGGATGCCTTCCACCCGGCGAGCCTGGGGATACGAGAGGTCCGCTTGCGGGTCGCCTCAATTGATCTGACACGCTATTGTTCGGCACCGTGGGGACGGCTGGCGCTGGTAGAGATGCCGCCAGGAAGCAGAATCCATCCCTACACTGAGGAGGCCCACGATGAGAACCTGTTCGTCCTCTCAGGCAATGCCTCAATCACTGTGGCTGAAGAGCGCTTCTACACCTGGGAACACGGGCTGAACGCGCTGATCCCGCGCGGTGTACCACGTGCCATCATCAATCGCTCCAGCGTGGAACCGCTCCTATTCCTGTCATTACTCGTCTGCCGCGAGGGGGAGGAAAGAGATGAGAACCGAACTGCGGCATAAAGTGGTCTGCATCACCGGCGCAGCGGGCGGCATTGGACGAGCCATCGCAGAGGCCTTCGCAAAAGAGGGAGCCCGCCTGGCGCTTATTGATGTCAACGCGGAGGGTCTGGAGGAACTTGCAGCGGCGCTCCGCGCAGAGGGGACGGTTACTGTAAACACGGCTGTGGCCGACCTTCGCACAGAACAGGGTGTGCAAGAGGGCATATTGGCTGCCCTCGCGGCGTATGAAGATGCGATCAACATCCTGGTGCCAAACGTTGGCGCGCTCATTGCTGGGCCCTTCGAGACCCTGGAAAGCCGACAGTTGCAGGAGGCATTTGCGATCAACTTCTTCACGCATGTGTACGCCTGCCGCGTAGCAGTGCCACTAATGAAGCGGCGAGGTGGTGGCTGCATCATCTTCACCGGCTCAGACCAGGCGCTGCAGCCTGATGCTGGCCTCGGCCCCTACGCGCAAGCGAAGGCAGCGACCCACTGCTTCGCCAAAATGTTGGCACGGGAGCTGGCTTCAGACGGCATCCGCGTGAATGTAGTAGCGCCCGGCATGACCAGGACACCGCTGGTCGAAGTCCTGATGGAGCAGCGTGCAAGAGAGTTCGGCACTGATTTCAAAAGTGCGGAACGGATGGAACTTGCCCAGAGAGGGGTGCCGCTGGCCAGATTGGGCGAGCCGTGGGAAGTAGCGGAGGCCGTCCTGTATCTCGCAACGGCCAGTTTTTGCACCGGCACCATTCTCAACATCAGTGGGGGAAACGTGCGTGCAATAATGTGCTGATCTCGCGCCACCTTGAAGCAGGGAAAGCCGCCACAGCCACCAGAGGACTAGCACCAACGAGGATGCTTCTGCATCCTCGCCTTTCTTAATCCGTGGGTATAGGATGGATTTACAACCGGACAAGAGTATGCTATACTGGAACCACGAACTGGTGGCATAATCTACCTTATGCCATGAGTTTGCCCAAAAAAATGGATGGCGCACGCTGGAACCAGGCGCACCACGCCCCGAATCAGCGCCAAAAACTGTCGGCATAATTTTTTTGAAGACGGAAGAAAGGAATACACGCCCCCATGAAGGCACTCGCCATCGTGGCCCCCTTGCCCACAGAAGCAAAGGAAATTGAGGACTGGCTCACCGATTACCGTGCGGCGCTGGCGGGCAAAGATGCTGCCACCATCGATGCCTATCTGCGGGTGGTACGCCAGTTCGCCTGCTGGTTTGCCAGCCGTCCCGGCAACGATGGGCAGTTTTACCCGCAGGCCATCACGCGCACGGCGGTAGACATGTATCTGTCTACCCTCAAGAGTAGTAGCCACAAGCATCTTGCCCGCTCGGCCCTCTCCGGGTTCTGCACCTGGCTCATCGAGGAGCAAGGGGTACTGGAGAAGAATCCCACACGTGGCATCATCATTCCACCACAGGCTGCCCTGGCCCCGCGTGTGCTGAGCGAAGAGCAACGCTATGTGCTGCGCGATCTGGTGGAGCGTGAAGCCGACCTGCGCGGCACAGCGGCCTTTGCCCTGGGCTACTGGGCGGGCTGCCGCGTCAGCGACGTTTCCTGGCTGCTCATGGAGAATCTGCATGTCACCCAGAAGGCTGGCTGGATGCTCGTGGGGCACAAGGGCGGCAAGCAACGCGAAGTTGACCTGACCAACGAGGCCCGCCGTGCGGTGTACGACTACCTCCAGAGCGATACGCGCAAAGACAGTGCCTATGTCTTCACCTCGCAACGGGCCAAGAACGGGGAAGGGGAACGCGATGGCTGGCGCTGGACAGAAGATGGCATCCATGTCTGGTGGCAGGGCCTCAAAGCACGGGCGCGACGAGCAGAAGCCGAACTCATCGACGACGTGACCTTCCATGACCTGCGCCACGATTTTGCCCATCGGGCACGAGAAGCGGGCTGGTCGCTTGAGGAAGTGGCCTACTACCTCGGTCATCTGACGAAGAGTGGTACCCCGGCCATTCAGACCACCGTCAGATATACGCAGGTGAGCCGTGAACAGGTGAAACACAAGCTCAGAAGTATCAAGGGCTAAGAGGGCGGCTCTGGTGCATCGACATCCGGGTACAGCTCTCGATAGCGTTGCCAGTGCTGGCGATAGAACCGTTCGCCACATGGCGTCAGGCGCAGCCAGGAAACCGCGTGGGGTTCGTGCCAGAGCTTGCCTGATGACTCATCCTCGACCTGCTGCCAGGTCTGGTATTCCTCGATCAGCGCGCCCACCTTGTCATCTCTCAGGCGCAACCAGGTATTCCAGCCAATATGGCCGTAAGAGCCGCTCTCACACCGGACGCCAGCAGGTCGGGACTGCCAGGCCAGCGCCAGGGCGCGCCAATGCCATTCGCGCAGCGTCCCACCAGGCAAAGCCTTCGGCGCTTTTTTGAGGTGCAGCGCCTCGCGCACCAGCCTCCGCCCCGCCTTTGTGATCTGCACACACAGGATTGGGCCTCCGAGGGAACCTGGTTCATATTTGCAGAGAACGAGGCCGCGCCGCTCCAATGCCGCGAAGGTCGAGCCGGTCCCCCGATCCTGATAGCCTGCCTCCTGGATTTTGCGCAAGAGGGAGGCACCAGCGGCATTGTAGGGCATCCAGCGCCACTCAGCGGCCTTCGTGCTATTCCATCGCCCTCGTGCTGCCCAGTGTCGTCGGCTCGCCTCGATGGCCTGGTCAACTTCGTAGACGGCCTGCAGGTAGGTTTGCTGACGCTTGTTCAAACTCTGCCACATCTCTACCTGAGATTGCTCTGTCCGCATTCCCGGCTCTGCTCCCCTTATTGTTTCTCTTCCCGTTCGGTGCTGTTCAGGCCAGGCAGCAGGGCACGGATGAAAACCGCTTCCACGCGAGAGCGGCTGCGCTCCCGTTTGTGTCGAGGCTGGCTCATGAAAGGCTTCGAGCCTTCGACGGTACGAGACGCATCAGGCAAGCAACGGCAAGGAGCGTAATCGCATGCCTGGCAACTGTATTTTTCACGCTTTACCATATTTTTCAAGTAATATATACCATAGCTTTGAGAGGGTGTCAAGTCCTCGTTCGTTCCAAAAAGAAAAAATTCAGGGTATCCTCTGCTGCCCCCTCCTTAGAAAACTCGTGGCAGAAGATTCGATCTGCTGTGAGTTTTCCTGCATTGCTTGACGAACGTGAGATCGCGCTGAACGCGAGAGCAGCGTGAACCCTCGCAGAGGTAACGCTAGGATCCCTGCGAAAATAGGCAATAGGGCCATAAATGCGCTTCTCAAGCTAGTTCACGAGACTGAGAAAAAAGCAAGAGCTAGCGAAGCTAGTGAGAGAAAATACTCTTTTTCTCTGTTTTCACGTGTCTCAAAACCGCCTGTAGAGGGCGATTTTCTAGAACATAAGTCCGCTATTGCCTCTTTTCGTCAAAATCTTAGAGCTACCTCTATACACGCGCGATATGCTGAACAACATCATTCACTATTACACTGGTCAGCCGTTGGGACGCATCAAGCACGACACTGACCGCGACTTCTTTATGAGCGCGGAGGGGCCAAACAGTACGGCATCGCAGACGAGGTGCTGACGCTGCTCGACAAGTAACCCCTGACTATCGACCAGTCCTACTCGTGTTTTGCAAGTAAGCAACCATCTTTTAATCAGAGGCGGCTTACTTGCTATTTTGCTAAGGTTCCCATTATTATTAAGTATTTTAGTAGTTATTGGGTTTTTAGAGACGTTTTATATTACCGTAGTTTTTCATTGATAGGGATAGAAAATAGGGATAAGTAACCATTGACTTTTTTCTTTTTTGCAGTGTATACTTGAACCGGATGCTCGTTGATGTCTCCGAGTAGAGGTAAGGTGTGAATCTAACGGTCGTGCCTTATCCACATAGATTACGCAAGGTAGTATCAGCTACACCTCTTACCTGATCATTTTCTGAGGTATCGGTAACACAAATTCTTTCGCTAAGAAGAGGACAGATACTGTGAAACACCTCAAACGCTATTTCTTGACGACCGTCGTTTGCTTAGCCGTAACGTTTTGTACACTGTTGTCTATATTTATACAGCAGGTACATGCATCTTCAACCGATCCAACTGTTGTGATTGCTAATGCATCTCTGATCAATCTGAGTGGGTGTACAATTACAACTCTATCCCAATCTGGTGCCCCTGTTTCTCAAGAGTCTTGTCCTCCCGTTGTACAAGTTCAGTCATCCCAAGTTCCCCTTTCCCAGGCAGAGGCTGATAACGAAAGCTACATTCTTCTCCCGCCGCCTAATTCGCCACCGTCTGTTATGCAGCAGACAATGCAAGAAATTATTGCTTTGATGCATGCAGCGGGTAATGCTCTCCTATCACAACAAGTGCAATTACACTATAGAGAGCCACTTAGCTCATGCAGTACTCAGGAAAAAGTGGCTGGTGTTCCCTGGAATCCCTTTGGAAACACGATCAGCAATAATATTTATTACACCCCTTCATCCGACTGTACAACCATATTCCTGGACTCGGATTATTTAACTGGACAAAAGTCCGTCAGTCCTATATACTGGGATCATGATCAATATGCTAGCTGGTCAATGGGTACAGGTTGCCCATATATTGGGACGACTCAGCACCATATTAACCCTGACGTGTCACAAAAGGCAGGCTATTACTATGAACCCTGGATCAGCGATAACAGCGCAGGGCCTGCATGTTATCCCCTTGATAACTTCGAGTATATCGACATCTCGCTGCCGGTAAGCTAGGTGCTATACACTTACGAGAAGAAATATTCTTACTTCTTCTCGTAAGTGTTACTTGCTTTTTAACTACAGGTAGCTCATAGAATCTTAGCAGAAAGGAGATATCTGTGCAACTTCATCGCATGAACGAAAAAGCAAACTCATCGTATAAGCCACGTCTTCCAGGCTATTCAATTGCTTGGGATATTCTGGTAGTAGTGCTTACAGGCATTTTTCTGTTTTGTATAGCAACCCCTCATTATGGATGGTTTTATCCTGCATTTGGCTTCACTGTAGGTTTTGCTATTTTCATCGGCTCTTTTAGAACGCGCAATCCTCATTGGGTTTATTGGGGGTTGCAAGGATTTGTCTGGGCGTTGGGGATCGGTTTCTCTTGTGCGGCGAGAGACTGGTTTAGTGGAACATGGCAGGAAACCTCTGGAATGTGGCTCTTTTTCCCTTTAGTTCTCTCTATGCTGCTAGCACTCTGCCGAAACCCTCTCATTGCGATATTGAAAAAACTTTTACTGCGTCCTTCTCCCAAAAATGAGCATGATAGAAGCTTTCTCTTCTATGTAGATCAGTCACCGAACTTTAAGGATAATCCAGGAACAAAAAATTGATAGGGAAAGTAACCTGCATATGATTGTTCGTCGTGTCAGTGCTGATCTCAAAATAAAGGTTCCTGGCAACCATACTGGTTTATATGCTGTCCCCATTCAGTTTGATCGTCGCGATATGCCGCCGGAGCGGCAAGAGAAAGCCGCGCGGCGTTCTCGCATCTCACGTCGCTGTTCGTCATCACGCCAGGTCTGCTTTCCCTGCCACCCAGAGGTGGGAGGTACTGACATGGGGGCAGTTGGCATGCTGAAGGGGTCTGCGGGCCATGAAGCCTGATTGACCGCCTACTGCTGCCGTTGGGGAACCGCCTACTGTCCTCGCCCTCGCACCTTCCCATTCGACCGAGGTGGTTTGTTGCCACTGCCGCCACGTTGCTGCCTATCCTCATCAGAAGAGCGGTGCCGTGGTTTGTTGCCACTGCCACGTCGCTGCCGCTGTCCTGACGACGATGGGTCTGCAAGCCGTATCTCATCATCTTCGTCCACTTGCTCTTGCTCAAGGGGGTCGCTCTCAATCACCGGGGGGAGGAAGATGGGTCGCTGGGGCGATGAGGGGAACGGAAGCTCAATCCATTGCGCCGAGATGACGCTGTCTTGCGCTTCCTGTCGCGGCTCATCAGCACGGCGGGGCCATTGCTCAGCCCACCTGGAAGTGGCGGGTACGGGCAAGAGCGCACCTCTCGTGCCGGATGGGTCGGCGAGCCGTCTCCTTTCGTTCCCTTGCTCACAGGACTGATCGAGAGAGAAACTGGCGTTGTCGGGGGCGGGGGTGGTGAACTCATCAGGTGTCATCATGGGAAATATGTCCTTTCTTTGTTTGTGCTCCTGGCTGCGCGCAGCGCAAGGAGAGCGTCAGTCAGGGCACAGGACAGTACCTCCCAGGCTCATGGTCTTGCAAGGCAAGCAAGACCATGAGACCACACTGGTCACTGCTGCTGTTGTTCACCACATGCTGGTATCTCTGCTCCCTCCTTTCGCTCTCATGGTGCTACGCACTCCAGAATGACGATCAATGGCTCCTGTTCTGATGCTGGCGGCACGGCTTTACGTGACCGTCAGCATCACGGGCGGATACCATCCCCTCGTTTTCGTTGCATCGTCCCCATCTGGCAGGCAGGCAAGGAGCCAGCACAGACAGAGGGGGACACGGCGCAACGGCCCGTCTCTCAGATGATCCCCGGCGAGTACCTCAGCGACAGACAGGATCGGGGAGAGATGGCCCCCATCTTTGGCCTCCGGCGAGCAACTCAGCGACGGACGAGGCCCCGGCTGACAGGCCGGGCGGGTTTCCCATGAAACCAGCAAACGATGTCTCTGTGCCAAGATATAGCAGCCCCAGGGGGGACTGTCAAGAGGACACAAGGCAGCATCGGTGTCTTGGGAGCGGCTTTTCCAGCATACCCCCAGACCAATTTTTCGTCGCACGCGGCTTCCAGAGCCAATCTATGATTGAAGGGGGCGGCGGTGTGAATCGCAGCAAGTATCCCACTGGCTTGCTGCAAAGAAAACCGCCTGACCATACAGACTGATGTTGATACAAAACGTTCGAGCAATGCTGGCCCTCCCTGCCTGTTCTGCCCGTTGGGAGGCGGCGATGGTTGCACCCGCCAGACTGAGGCACGGGCAGGCGTCTCAGGCGCAGGGATGACGAAAAGTGATGGTGGTTCCCTTCCTCATGACCGGTGTGATTACCGGTGTGGTGCGGCGAGGTTTCCTCTGCCCTGTCCTGCGCTGGCTGACCCTGGTACTTTTGGGTGATTTTGTTGTCACGTGCCAGAGATTCTACGACTCTCTGAGAGAGGTGCAAGTCTGCTCTCGCTTTTTCGGTAGCTTTGTTCCAGGCTGACAACACATTGGCCGGTAGAGGTAGCCTGGAGCAAAGGCGTGACGATGCGGTGGAAAAGCGGTGGCAAAGAGCTAAAAAGGTTGCTCTCTTTTTCGTAAAGAGAGCAACCTTTTTAGCGTGAATGAAATGGGCGCTCTGCTAGCCTGACAGGCAGGGGAAAGGAACCCGTTGCCCCATCTATGCAAGGGATGGAGACAACCACCTGATATCCTTGCCATCGATGAAACCTTCGATCCGCTGCTGTCGCATCTTTTCGAGAATCAGTGGGGACAATCCCGTATACTGTGCGTGCTTTGCTTGCTCGAGTTGCTCTGCTTGCTCCCTGTAAACAGAGAGCGCCAGTTCAACATCATCTCCCTCGTACACATACGGAGTGCAAGGGGTACCGTTGGGCGTTGTTCTAGAGATGATGCAGCGCGGCTTCGGCTGAAACTGCTCGTGTTCACCGTCAGCACCAAACGAATGAGGAACGGTATTTTGTGTTGGCATCGTCTTCTTCCCTTTCTAAGTCTCATGATGGATAGATGTCATCCAAGATGCATTCTAAAAATCGCCTAACAGACAGAGGGAATACGGCATGTGCCGTAGCTCCATCCATCGCTCTGACATCACAGGTCATGGTGCTTGATGAGGTATGGTCTGTCTTGCTGGTCTGTCTTGCCTTCAACGCTTCACGGGAAGACGAACGAACGAACGAGGGGATGCCAGCACTCTGCTCGCAGCAGGGCAGGACATCACTCACTCACTCATTCATGCCCTGGAACGCGCTACGATCAACGAGAAAGGCCCTTACAAGGTTGAGAGGTAAATTCAATCCCCTCGATTGATCGGGCCTTTTCTGGTCATCCTACGAGCCTTTTGAAAGGTCGTAGGGTTATAGGTCTGCCTGCTCATCGACAGATACGTATGAGAACGGGCGTTCCCTTCCTCTCGAAAAACGGACGGGCAAGCGGAACAGGATGGACGGACGGACGGCAAGATAGCCCCAGCACGTGCTCTCCACCACACCGATGATGGAGGAAGGGAACCACTATCACTTTTCGCCCTCGATGCGCCTGCGACGCCAGCATGGGCCTCAGTCTGGCGGATGCAACCATTGCCGCCTACCGACAGGCAGGACAGGCATAAGCAGGACGCTCTGCTTGCCTGGCTCTCTGCCTGTCGGCTCGCTTTGCTTCTATTGCGCGATGATCACACGATGGGAAACTCGTCCCAGGTGCGTCCATCGAGCAGACGCCCCCCCGCTTTCGGAGTGCGTCCGCCCCATTGTTTGAAGAAAAAGGGTACCTGCGCCGCCAGACAGCGGTCTCGCAGGTCGATGACCCATTCCCTTTGCAGGGGTCGCGCGTTGGGGCCGCTTTCCCCCCCACAATCACCCAGCCGATCCCCTCCAGCGTCAGCGAGGGCAGTGGCCCCAGCAGCGGTTCACACGAGAGAAAGCGCACCGCGGCGGGAACGGCCCGCAAGGCGTCGGTGCGTGGCGTCAGTTCGTCGCGTTCGATACTCACGCCCATCCACACATTGTCGGGCCAGTCGAGCTGCTGCGCCATCCGGCGCAGGCGTCCCACCCGCTTGGTCAGCACCTGAAACGTGTGCCAGTGCGCGCGTTCCATCACGGCAAACACCCGTTTGATGTACTCATCGGGCACCTGGCTGTGAAAGAGGTCAGACATGGAATCCACAAAAATCAACGAGGGCGCTTTGATGCGCAGCGGCTGCTCTAGCCGCTCCGGGAGCAATTGCACCGTCGAAAAGGGCTGCGCGTATTGCACGGGCATGCGCCGCCCGTCGGCGTACACCCCATTGGTACGCTGATAGGCAGCATGGCGCATGTCATGCTGCGCAAAGGCATAACAGTGGTCACACCCCGCCGTCACACGGCTACAACCTGTAGTCGGGTTCCAGGTCATCTCTGTCCACTCAATGGCTGATTTGCCACTCATCTCAGTATCCTCCTGACGTTTCGTTTCCTTCCTCTCGCTCACAGGTGGCGCGCTCTCTGGAAGCGCGCGCTGTGGCTGTGCCTTTCCGTTGGCCTGCTCGGCGGCTGCCCGCCGTGGTGCAACCGCTCGCCTTGCCCGGTGTCGTCGGCCTGCTCCAGCAGCAGATAGCCGTAGCGAGGAACGCTGACGATATGTAGGCCCAGAGGACGCAAGAGCTTTTTGCGTAAGGCGGTGATGAGGTCGCCCAGGGAACGGCGATCTGTGGACAATGCTGCCAGCAAGTGGTCATCCCGCAAGGGCACCCCAGGAGAGCAACGCAACAGCAGCGCGGCAAGCTGGTACTCCAACGGCGTACACAGGATGGCGCGCTCTCCATCCACAATGAAGGTGCTGCGTTCGGCTATTGCCTGGATGTGATGGCCCTGGATGGTGCCCAGTTCAAGCAGGGGCACCGGCTGCTTGAAGCGCGCCACCCCCCGGCGACGGGGGCCAGACCTCATCGCTGTCCCTCCTCCTGCTTTTCCTCTGCCAGCAGCACAAAGCCCAGCCCAACGACCCGATAGATGGCGTAGCCGTGCGGGCGGATGATTGCGCGCAGCCGCGAGATCGCTTTGGCCAGGTGCGCCCCTGACCCCGACGCACTCACCGGATGCAAGGCCCGGTCGCTCACCAGGGAGCCGGTGTGGGCGAGCAAAGTGGTGAGGCGACTCTCCTGCGCGGCGGAGAGCCGCAGGCGGCGACCATGCACGAGAAGCTGGCTCCTGCTGCGGCTCATCGTCCCCCCCTCCGGTTGCCGTTGCGCAAGCGATAGTCTTGCCCGCGCAGTTCCAGCACGGTCACGTCTTGCATCAGGCGTGAGCGAGCGGCTCCCCCGATGAAGCGGTCGAGTTCAGCAGGGGAACAGTTGCACGAGAGAGCGATGGGCAGGTGAACACGGGTGCGACCATCAATGATCCGGTAATACACCTCTTGCCGGAAGTCGCTGGGTTTGGGTTTGTCCACATCGTCGAGCAGGAACACGGGCGTCGTCATCGCTTGTCGCAGCAGAGCGTGATAGTCCTGTTCCAGGCGGACGCACTCCCCAAGAGCCTCAAAGAGCGTCACCGCCGAGGCAAAGAGGGTGGACTTGGCCTGCTGCCGCCGGTGATTGGCGATGGCGGCCAGCAAATGCGTCTTGCCGGTGCCGTAGTCTCCGGTGAGCAAGAGCGTCCCCTGCGGCCTGGCGGCCCATGCCTGCGCAACTGCAAATGCTTGCGGTTGCGCTGCTGGCTCAAAGGTGGCAAAGGTTTTGTCGTCCAGCCCGCGCTCTTGCCAGGGGGCACCCAGCCAGCCATAGACCAGAGCGCGCCGCTGCTCGGCCAGGGCGTGCTGGATCTTGTGCTGCTCTTGCTGCTGTCGGCGGCGCTCCTGGCAGGGGCAGGAGCGGCGGTAAAACCATCCGTCTTTCCACCGCCCCGGCTCGATCACGCCACAGGTGGGACACGTCCAGGTCAGCGCGCTCGCATCCTGGCTCAGCAATCCTCGTTCAACCAGAGAGGAGGGAAGGAGATGGTGCAGAGAGTCCATCGTGATGATACTCCTTTCGACATGACGTTGTTTGACATGACGTTGTTTGACATGGCTTGGTTTGGCTTGCCTGCCGCCTTCACGGCACGTGCCTTGGGCACCCGACCCGACCCGACCCGACCCGATCCGATCCGACGGACGGTGCAGTGCGGTATGGCACGAAGGCGTCCTGATGGGAGCAAGAGATGGCCGGAGCCGACCGGTCGCCTTCCTTCGACCGACGGGCTACGCGCTGGTCAGCGCGGTGCTGCTGGCCGCCGCCTGCTGCTGGCGGCAGTACTCCTCATACCAGGCTTGTTGTGCGGCCAGACGCTCTTCGATGAAGACGGCGTACTGATCGGCCTGGCTGGGAGACTGACGGCTGTCCTCGGCGGGCGGAGCTATGGCAGGCTCGGTGCCAGCAGGCTGCTGGTGCTGGCGGCAGTACTCCTCATACCAGGCTTGTTGTGCGGCCAGACGCTCTTCGATGAAGACGGCGTACTGATCGGGCTGACTTGACCGACCAGCAGAGGAGAGCGGCGCAGGCACGGCCGCCTTTGGGGCCGTGAGCGCCGCAAGCACCTGCGGATACGAGAGGTGCGCGTACTGCGCCACCAGCGCCTGCGTGGACGCTGGCAGGGTTGGGGTCTGGTGCAAGGCCACACAGCGGTCGTAGAAGTATTTGCCAGCGTTTTTGACCGCTTTGCTCTGGTGCATGCCCACCAGCGTTTCGAGGGTGGTCGCCAGCCAGCACTCTGGACGGGCATACTGCTTGTGGAGCTGGTAGTAGTAGCCGCGTTTGCACGGCTCTTCGTGGAAGATCGTCTGCAAAAAGACCGCCATGTCCTTAACGTTAACGTTTATTAATAAATCTTTAATAGTAATAGTATTAACGTTAACGTTATTACTAACGTTAAGCGGGCAGGCCGAGTCTACCATTTTGGCAGACTTGTAGGCCGAGTCTACCGTTTGCTCACCGAGTCTACCGTTGCTGGTCTGAGGCATCGGGGCCGAGTCTACCATTTTGGCAGACTTGTAGGACAAGTCTACCGTTTGCTCACCGAGTCTACCGTTGCTGGTCTGAGGCATCGGGGCCGAGTCTACCATTTTGGCAGACTTGTAGGCCGAGTCTACCGTTTCGGGAGACTTGTAGGCCGAGTCTACCGTTTTGGCAGACTTTCCGGTGGCTCCTTGCTCATGGGCGGTTTGTCCGGCATGCATGCCGTCTTCCTGCTGCACCCGCTGCCGCACCCGTTCGAGATGGCTCAGGATAGTGTGGAGCATTGCACGCCGCTTGTTGGAGGACTCCTGCTCGATCATCTGCACGAGTCGGTGGATGGCTTCGTCCAGCTCAGAGATAGCAGACTCCGCCGACGGCGGCGTGGGCGACTCGGCCTGCGGGCACGGGCCGTAGAGCCGCAGGTAGCGACGCCTGACCTGTGTCGCATACGAACGCACTTTGGGACGGCTCCAGGCAATCAGGTGATCCAGCGCCTCAAGCGAGCGCGGGGGCCGGTAGTGACCCGGCGCAACGGACAGTTCCACCTGGCCGCCCACCCGCTGCTTGCCCAGCAGACCCAGGGCGCAGAAGAGCAGGACATACTTGTGGGTGGTGTCATAGCTCAAGCCCATGCGGTGCGCCAGCTCGCGCAGGCTCTGCGCCGTGATGACCGCCACCTCCACTTCGCCCCCCGCAGGCTTGCTCTGCGCCTGAGCTAGCAGCCGCGACAGAAAACGCAGACCAGACGGGGTGGGAAATAAGCACGTGATCGCCTGGAGTCGCTGCGGGTCAACGCGCTCCAACAGGCCAGGGGCCGCATCCGGCTGTCTGGTAAGCCGCTGGCCGGAGCGGTGAGGGCACGTCGGGTCGAGAACCGAAGGAGCAGTAGGAGACAACATACACCAATCCTTTCTCACTGACGAATTGACGAACTGACGGAAACGGAGCGGAGCGCACACCATGCCTTCTCCCTTGTGGCAGAAGCACTGCCCGGAAGAACAATGGACACCAAAAAACGCGCCGGTTGGCGCGTGAACAGATGGAGTGTCCAAATGCCTCAAACGCATTCGCACCCCCATCGGGGTGTTTGACAGTTTATGGCGTTGACAGTTTATTGACAGTTCATGACGTGGACAAATATGGATTGTACTGGACGGAACTGGATAGATGGAAGCAGGTAAGAGGCGGGTTCAGCCGTGTGCGAATGGGGAAAAAGAGGGAGGGTGCCGATGGAGAGATTTCACGGCCCCCGTTTCTCCTCATTTCCTTACCTCCCTTGCACGCTCACAAGTCCCCCTTTTTGTCCCCTATCGAGTACCTGGGGTTCTCGACATATCTTACGATTGTCGTAAGATATGTCGTATTGGTTCCAATCCCTTCAACGTTCTTGCGCTCCCTGTGACACTTGCAGTCCCCTCAACGCTTGCAGTCCCCTCAAGCCGGGGCAGTGCCATGAAACAGCGAATTGGCGTTAGCCGTACAACGTATATTCGCTCTTGCAGTCCCCTCAAGCCGGGGCAGTGCCATGAAACATACCTATGGCTATCTGTTCCTCTCCAGTGAGGAAACTTGCAGTCCCCTCAAGCCGGGGCAGTGCCATGAAACCTCCACACGGCAGGAGGCCCTCCCAGAGCAACGATTCTTGCAGTCCCCTCAAGGCGGGGCAGTGCCATGAAACGGCTGGAAAATGATAACATATGAGAACAAGTCGAGACTTGCAGTCCCCTCAAGGCGGGGCAGTGCCATGAAACTTGTCCGTTCGCTGTCCGTCCGGTGGCCGTGAGCGTGCTTGCAGTCCCCTCAAGGCGGGGCAGTGCCATGAAACCCTGACAAAGACCTGTGCCACAGAAGCGTCCGGCGCGACTTGCAGTCCCCTCAAGGCGGGGCAGTGCCATGAAACTCTCTGTCAGAGGTGCGCCCGCATCTTCCATCAAAACTTGCAGTCCCCTCAAGGCGGGGCAGTGCCATGAAACGTTGTGGCCGTGGTGGAGGCGGGCGGCTGCGATTGCTCTTGCAGTCCCCTCAAGGCGGGGCAGTGCCATGAAACATGCTGTAGCGGGTACCCTGGGAACGCAGTATCGGTCTTGCAGTCCCCTCAAGGCGGGGCAGTGCCATGAAACCAATGGAGAGGGAGCGCTGGTGATCGCTGCCATGAATGGCTTGCAGTCCCCTCAAGGCGGGGCAGTGCCATGAAACCTGTAGGACACATAGGGAAACATGGAATTGTTGAGCTTGCAGTCCCCTCAAGGCGGGGCAGTGCCATGAAACCGCATGGGATAGTGGTAGTAATGTACCTCAACGATGGGGTTCGCGTCAAGATAGGGGGCAAAATGGGCGTTCTAGCGCATTGCTGATGGAGTGGTGGAAGGCGAAAAGGGCTTTTCTTGTTGAGGTTGTTCGCAAATCGCTGTTTGTTCCCAGATGGGGGGGGATTTGCGAGCGATTTTGGGGTGAAAGACGGGACTCTCAGGACAGAGACAGTCCGCAATAGCTCCTATGGAGGGCAGGAGAAGGGCAGGACGGGGCGATTTGCGAGAGTGGCGTTGCTGCGGTATCTTTTATGGGAGCTATCAAAAAAACAACCTTGAGAAAGGCTGCTTTCTATGCTATGATGGGAGCGGCATCGTTGAGCAAAGGAGTGTTTCATGGCGACTCAAGAGGAGCGTATTGTAACGCTCGAACAAAAGGTTGCTGCTTTAGAACAGCAAGTACTTTCTTGGCGCAATGAGCAAGCGCGTCATATGAGTGACATCTTTCATCAAGAGACCATCTTGATGACCCAGGTGATGAACCAGCAAGCAATGCTGAAAGAGCTACGTTCAGATGTCAGTATGTTGAAAACAACTGTCAGTGACCTGAAGCAAGACATAATAGATATAGAGGTACGCCTGGCACGTATTGAGGAACATCTGACCCAACAAGATCAGCGTTTTGAGAAACAAGATCAACGCCTAGAGCGACACGAGCAGCGCCTTGAGCGAATGGAATCCGTCCAGGCTCAACATACTGAGATACTGACTCAACAGACGGCGCTCCTGTTGCAAATTCTTGAGCGCTTGCCGGAAAAGCCCCAGCAAACCTGACAAGTCTCCTTTCCGTGACTTCATGAAGAGAAAGCCCTTATAGAATGTGAGATAAGAGGAATTGTGAGTAAGTATGATGATCTTGTCGTATGGTCTGTTGTGCAAGCAGAAACGCTTTTGTCTCCATTAGGGAATCGCTGGTTGCATGTTCAGGGCGTTGCCGAGCGAGCGCGTTGGATTGGTCAGACATTTGATGAGGATGAGCGGGCCTATCTGTTGGCGGCAGCGTATATGCATGACATTGGATATGCTCCTGCGCTGAAACGTACAGGATTTCATCCTGTGGATGGAGCCTATTATCTACGTTCCTGTGGCTATGAGCGGTTAGCATGCCTGGTGGCTCATCACTTTGCGGCCCGTTTTGAGGCAGAGTTGCGTGGTTGTGGAGCTGCATTAAAAGAATTTCCTCGTGAACATTCGGCGGCTGCAGATGCGCTCACCTATTGTGATAGTACGACGGGGCCTGTTGGTCAACATGTTACGTTGAAGGAACGGGCTGCTGAGATACGTCATCGGTATAAAGATAGCGATCTGGTTGTGCAAGCGTTGAAGCTGGCAATGCCACATGTCTCCTTGACCGTAGCGCGCACTCAGCAGCGCCTTATCAAGTATGGGCTGGTTACAAGCCAACCCAGAGGCTGATGAGAACACGAGCTTCAATACCCTCTAGTCTGGCGATCTCGTCGTTACCATCCATACTACTCACTTTTATGTGTACTTGTTCGGGGTCGATGCCTAATCCCTCGGCGATATTGTGCTGCATCTCTGAAAGACGCTTTTTCATCCTCGGTTGCTCACCACATAGAATAGTCACATCGATATTGCCGATAAGCAAGTGTTCTGGCTCTATCAGGCGACGGCGTATATCTGGTAAGTAGTTGATAGATCGTACTCCGGTTTCTCCTTTGTCAGGAAACCAATCATCAATGTCTCCTCTATTCACTGCTGCTACCAGTGCCATTACAATGGCGTGTGCGATGACATCACCGTCACTTCTCCGTGTGTTTGGGCCTTTGGGAAATGTCTCGAATGTTACTCCTGCCAATGTAAGCTGTCTACCTTCTGCGAAACTGTGGAAGTCAGAAGCGAATGCTAGTTTCTGGCTTTTTGCAAGAGTGCGTGCAATGTCTCGTACTAGTTCTGCTTTCGTGATTTCATCAATGGTTTTCATTTGCTGGCCTCCTCATCGATTTCATAACTGTAGGTATATTCGTGCAAGGCTGCGTTTGCAATGATATGAGAGTACTCAAAGAGTAGGCCGGTGTTAGACCATACCCAACGATCCATATCGACAACTGGTTGGTTTCTGGATATGTTGAGTAGTGTCGCTTCATCGGCTGAGGGCATGCGAACATTAAGTTTCTCAAAAGCCTTTGCTGCTCGTTGTCCAGTGTGTTCGTACATCCACTTAAACAGTGGAACGTATCCTTCATCTTTTCCAAGCAAGTCACCTAGTAAAGATGCGAGATAGTAGCTGTCCAGGATACGGTAAGGAACTCTATCTACTAGGTGAATACGGTAGCGCCGCAATACTTTAGTGTTTGGGTCTGTGTTTAGCTTAGTTCCTATGTCGATTCCTGCCGGAATGATCGATGATGGTTCTATAAAGCGCACAAGTGTCTGATGCCCTTGTGCTTCCATAGCACGTATGAAGGAACCGGCTCGCTTCAATTCCAAACCTTTTGCTATGGCGGGGTCTGATGGCCCTACCAGCACTTTAGCATTTGGGTGACGGACGAAGGCTCCTGATCGTGGCACAATATCAATCAGGTTTTCTGACTGTAAGCGTGCCAGTGCCTCCCTCACTGTTGGGCGGCTAACATCTAGTTCTTCTGCGATCTCTCGCTCCGAGGGTAGTTGCTGACCAGCAGCGTATATTCCTTGTGTTATTCGCTTAGTTATCTCGGCTACAACTTCATCAATTTTGGTGTCTTTCTCACGCATAATTTGCATCCTCATACTGCTGGTAAATACCAGCGATATATCAGATAGTACCACATATTTCTCATGATAGCCAGTTTTGGAAAAAAAACCCTGTTTTGGTATTGACATTTGGTAATAACCAGAATATAATTTGGATATATCCAATGGTAATAACCAAATAGACTAGTTAAACCAAGAGAGGGTCACGATGGCAACCTATCAAACATTCGCACAGCGTATCGGCTACTATTGGACGTGTGTCATGTTAGCAGAGGCGCTCACGGATGACCCGCTTGCCCCAGAACCAGACATGCGTAGCGAAGAAGAGCGGGCCAGCTTGCGCACCCTGGCGAGCGCCAACGGCCTGAGCTTTTGCAAAGTACTGCGCATGATTGCCCCCGGCCTCTACTGGGCCGATGTGGCTGCAACCCCTGATCTGTGCCATACGTACCGCGTGGTGCTGACCGAGGAACATCTGATATATGCCATGCCCTGGGATTGCCGGATGGAGGGAACACTGCCGGGACGGATACGAGCCATCCTCAAGGAGCGAGGGGATGCGTTGCAACCGGCCCGTCAGCAAGAGCCGCAAGAGGTGTCGGCCAGACCGGAGCCGTCTTCAGAAGACGTCATGCTGCGCGTGGTCGGCTGGCAAACGATCTCGATGGATGAGCTGCACGAGGCGATTGAGGCGAAAGGACTGGACAGCACGCACCTCAACACCGTTGCCGTCCAGCAAACGCTGCTGAGCGCGGTCATCGATGCCCTGATGCGCCAACTGTATGCCGGTTGTAGCCACGCTCGCGCCCTGCTCCTCAAGGCCCGGATCATGCTGATCGCGGCGCTGCAACGCTGGCAGCGACACACACGCCAGATGGTGGTGAAAGCGAATCCGGTGTGGAGTGAGCAACGCCAACAGACGGTTTGTCGCATTCTCATCGGTCTTCCTGAACTGGCTCCACAGGCCGCATGATAAGGGCTTTTTGTGTTTGTGCTTAGAGTGGCTCTATAAGTAGAGCTACCATAGCTCGCGTTTCTATGCCTTGCTGCTGACCTATGATGCCTTTCCCTTCATAAGTTTTTCCTTGAATGCTTACGCGCTGTACATCGATGTTTAATCGTGAAGCAATAGCTTCTTGCATTTGAGGATAGAAGTTCTTTAGTTTGGGCTGTTCTGCCAGAATGATAATCTCAACATTGATGATGGTTATATGCCGAGGTTTAAGAAGTTTTTCGTATAGCTCATTGAGGTAATCAATAGATCGGGCGTTTGTTATTCCATCCTGGTCATTGAACCAATCAGCTATATCCCCTTCTCCTAATGCGGCAAGAAAAGCATCAACTAAAGCATGAGAGAGCGGATCACCGTCACTGCGTTTTACGTGAAATCCTTTATCAAATGGGATAGGGATTCCAGCGAGTATAAGCGGGTATCCCTTATGGAGACTATGAAAGTCTACTCCCATTCCTATACGCAGTTGTTGGCTAAGGATGTGACGTATTAGCTGACTGATCTGATACAGTTCCACCGTTTTGTTGTGTCTCCTCGTTCCATGCTGGAATATCGTACTCATAGGTAAACGCATACAGGGCAGCGACTGCGATGATATGTGCCCACTCTACTGGCCTTGTGGTGTTTGCCCATACTGTACGGTCTACAGCTACTACAGGAGCATTTGTAGCAATACGTAAAAGTTGATATTCATGCTGCGTAGGCAAACGAGCTACTAAGATTTCTTTGGCTCGTGTTACCCTTAAGCCATGACGCTCTTGTAGCCATGCAAAGAGAGGTTTATCACCAATGTCTGTAGTAAGTAGCTCACCAAACAGATCAGATGGATAAAAGCTCTCTATGAGCCGATAGGGTAAAGCATCCGCTAATTGTAGTCGGTAACGCTTTAATACAAGTGTGCCTTCTTTAATCTGAAGATGACTGGCAATCTCACTATCAGCAGCTACTAGTGATGGCTGTTCTAAGAATTGTACTTGTGGCTTTCGCCCAAGACGTTCCATATCTTTGAGAAATGAGCCGGAGCGGCGCAGCTCACTTTCTGTAATTGAAGAGACTTCTCTTCCTTTGTCTACTAATACCCTTTCTCTCGTGCCAAGAATGAAGGTACCCTTTCCTGTGTAGCGAGCAACTAAGCCTTGACTTTCAATGATTTCAATAGCTTTACGAACAGTCATGCGACTTACGTGAAGTTCATTAGCAAGGTCACGTTCTGATGCTAATTTTGAGCCTACCGGAAGGGTTCCATTCATGATTTTGGTACGTAGGTTCTCTGCGATTTCTTCTGCTTTACCCATTTCCATGTTCACGTTTTTATTTCTTCCCTTATTTTGGTCTATATAGGTCTATACCAACTATTGACAACGAGGAACTATAATGGTACAATCGGTATATACCATATTGGTATAGGCCAATATGCACCACTGGTGCTTGTGATAGTGTACCACAAAGGTGTACGGATTGATAGCCCTTAAATGGCATGCCCTTGTCAAGCCAGATGAGAGCTTCTGTCAAGAAAGGCAGGCTTGTGATGGCAACTTATCAAACCTTTCCGCAGCGTATCGGCTATTATTGGACGTGTGTCATGCTGGCTGAAGCACTCTCCGATGATCTGCTCGCGCCGGAGCCGGAGATGCACAGTGAAGAAGAGCGGGCCAGCTTGCGCACCCTGGCAAGTGCGAACGGCCTGAGCTTTTGCAAGGTACTGCGCATGATTGCCCCTGGCCTCTACTGGGCAGACGTAGCGGCAACCCCTGATCTGTGCCATGCGTACCGCGTGGTGCTGACCGAGGAACATCTGATGTATGCCATGCCCTGGGATTGCCGGATGGATGGGACACCGCCAGGACGGATACGGGTCCTTCTCAAGGAGCGAGGGGATGTGTTGCAACCGGCCCGTCAGCGAGAGCTGCAAGAGGTGGCAGCCAGACCGGAGCCGCCTTCGGAAGAAGTCATGCTGCGCGTGGTCGGCTGGCAAACGATCTCGATGGATGAGCTTCAAGAGGCTATTGAGGCGAGCGGACTGGACAGCACGCACCTCAACACCGTTGCCGTCCAGCAAACGCTGCTGAGCGCGGTCATCGATGCCCTGATGCGCCAACTGTATGCCGGTTGTAGCCACGCTCGCGCCCTTGTTCTCAAAGCTCGGATCACGCTGATCGCGGCGCTGCAACGCTGGCAGCGACACACACGCCAGATGGTGGTGAAAGCGAATCCGGTGTGGAGTGAGCAACGCCAACAAACGGTTTGTCGCATCCTCGTCGGTCTTCCTGAACTGGCTCCCCTGGCCGCATGAGGGCAAGCATAAGTAGAAGGGAAACAATGACGCTACATGTCTTGCTCGTCTTCACGATTGATGGGTGTTGGTCGCACGCGGAGGCCGCCAGCCATGAGCCGTGAAGGAGGTGGCTCATCAAGGGATGAGCCAGAACGGCTCAGGTTCTTGTCGATGTTTCCCAACCAAGAAAGGAGTGCTGCCGATGGCAGAAAATGTCGTCATTCCCACCACCTTTGATGCGTCCAAGCTGGAGCGGGTGGAAGCCTTGCTCCAGGACTTGAAACAGCGCGCCAGCGCCGCCAATGATGCCGGAGACCTGTTTATGGTCAGTGTCTACAATGATCTGTTGCAGGTGGCCTCGCCGATTGTCGTGCGGGCAAAGGCACGGCTGGAGCGCGAACAGAAAGCCGTGCTCAACAAGGCCGAACGCGAACTGCGCAAGGCGGAGCGCGAAGCCAGAAAGCGCCAGAAAGAGACTGGTGCGACCACTGCATCGAACTAACAAGAGCGAAAAATCGGGTGAACACTCTCACCAGCGCAGGCCAGCCCTGGTGAACAATTGGTACGCGCTTGCTGCATGCCAGATGAAGCACAGGTGAGAATAGAGCGCGGATTTTTCCGGTTTTTGTGCGTTTTCGTCGCGGTTTCTCAGGAATACAAAGGGAGGGAAGCAAAAATCAGGTGAGTACGTTCATGAAAAATTTTTTCAATGGGTTACGCTCATTCGTGACGTTGCGATGGCTCTTCTCAGGTAGCACTGCCGCCCCCAGCAACGTGGTGCATTTTCCGGCCCAGATGCCGTCAGAACCAGCCTCAACGGATGAACTGATTGCCGAAACGATGCAGGAGGCGGCAGCCCTCACGGACGTGCATCAAACCCCGATGGATAAGCTCTTGCTTGCCATGTGGTCGTTGTTTGCCTATCTTGCGCCCATCGTAATGGCCGTCGCAGCAGGCATCTGGATTGGCGACGGCTACACTGGTCCCCACACGAGCGCCGGTGAGGCCTTTGGTATTCATACCATCTCGCTGATTGGGGAGCTGGCTCTGGCGTTGGGGGCAGTCGTGGTGGCAGAGTCGGTAAAGCGGCTGACCAATGATCGGCAAGTTTTTAAGGTGCTGGCGGTTTCGGTGATCGTGTTTCTGCTGTCAGCAGCGGGCAGTGCGACGGCGCAATGGTTCCTGATCTTGACCAATGCGACGGCTTCCGGTTATGACCCCACCCAGCGAGGCTTTTACGTGATGTTGGGTTTTCGGGTGCTGATGCCGGTCATCACGGATGTGTTTTCGTTGCTCTATCTCTCGATCTATGGACGACATAGCCTCAAACACAAGTTGGCGCAACTGGACGAGCGTGGGGAGGCGTTCGAGAAACTGCATGAGCGGAAATTGCGCATGCAAGAGAAGGAAGAGAAGGCGCGTCAGGAGCGCGAGGATGCGGAAGAGGCACGTGCGGCCCGACGGCGGCGCGAAGAGGTGTTGACCAGGATTGAAGAGATTTACAGTGAGGCGGCGCTGGCGCAAATTGAGCGGGCCATCGCCCCGCCGCGCGTGGTGGATGCGGATGATGAGAGCCGCCGCCAGCGTAAAGCCTATTAATCTCATCGTCTGTCGTCGAAAGGAGTGCGTTGGCGATGCGTGAGGCACTAGATCATCTATTGAAGCTCAGGGGACATCATGCAGGTATGCGCCTTGATCGAGAGGGAGTGACGTCGCTGTTTCTCCAACATGCCTCGGCGCTGGGGGCAACCGATGTACGGCGTGTGCGCGGCGCGCCGTCCACGCTGCGCTTCTCGATTGAAGACCCGGACAAACAGGTGATGTGGCCCCAGGAGGCGCTGGTGCTGGTGCGGTCGAGTGACTACTGGAAAAAGCGTGTGCATCTTCAGAAGCATGAGTTGACAATGTTGCTGGTATGGAGGCACGATAGCATCGTCCCCTTACCCGTGCTGTCGTTGTGTGATGGACACTGGCACGCGGCCCGTACCAATACCAAAACCCGCCCCTATCGCAATCGCTATACCGCGTCGTTGCTGCTGGGTGAACTCCTGTGCGGCAATCAGCGTGCTTACGATGAGCTAGAGCAGCTTCCCGCTTCCACCAGGTACCGTTACCTCAAGCGTGTGCATGCGCTGATGCACCGTGAGAGGGGCCGCCCTCTTGCGGTGTAGGCGTTCTCATCCCCATTGTTGCAATCCCATCGAGATAAGGAGGTATCCCAATGCCTGTTCACCTCTCACCACTGCTTCTGCTGTGGTGCATCCTGGTAGGGCTGGGTCTCGTGGTGTGTATCCTTTTTAGTGCGTTTGTTCGTCGTACTCTGATTCGCCGTCGGCTGATCTTGCTGGCGCAGGACATCGCGGTTGCACATCCCTCTACTCTCCACACGTTTCAGCCGCGCTGTGAGGGGTGTTTTCGTCGCCGTCGGGCGATGACCTATTACCGCTACGGCGAACCGGTGCGTCAAGCCTTTGTGTGTCGTTCGTGCGAGCGGCGTTTACAGGCGTTGCTGCCTCGATCAACAAGCATAGCTCCCTCGCCTTCGTTGCAAGCGCGCGAGGGAGCCGTCGGGTTCCGAGGCTTCAACAGCTAGTTGTCATACCACAAGACCCCTATGCCAAGTATAGCATAGGGGTCTTTCCTTTAGAAAGGAGGATTTCCCCTATGCTTCCCATGAATAGTCCCCTTTTTATGGTGGTCTTTGGTCTGTGTGTCCTGGCGGCCTTCATCGGTCACCTGCTGGGTGAACGGGACCGGAGCCGTATCGGGATACGTTTCGTCCTCGCGCTGGCCGTGCTCTTGC